>Ga0224501_10002128_pt1 | contig 15469 bp, 16 predicted proteins | sample SF_Oct11_sed_USG_4_FD_169105 | JGI IMG/M metagenome (GOLD analysis project Ga0224501, IMG submission 169105) | Sediment microbial communities from San Francisco Bay, California, United States - SF_Oct11_sed_USGS_8_1 | ecosystem: Environmental > Aquatic > Marine > Sediment | place: USA... | reverse complement strand
TTATATAGAATAGACTAGGCGGACTGTATCTCGAGATTTTTTACTCCCAGTCCCATACCCGAACATATTGGTAATCAATTGAATATAGGCTACTGATGGACAAACTTCAAACATGTCCCCTCATCCATGCTAATGATGCCTCATCATTGGACCACAAATGATGACGGTAATGATAAAAGTAAAAGCTTTCCTCGCTACACCGAAGTGTAGTGTGTAGCTGGTGTTAGTTGTACCAGACCATAATGAGATCATTGATTAGGGGTCCTTTACTTCCTTCCCTGGTGCGATGTCAGTGCCTTCTAATATTCATCCGGGTCGTAATCAATACAATGAGCATTATATTTTGTCAGTGATTTTTCTTTTGAATAGAAAGGAGACAAGAGCCGGATGATATGAGTCGACCGGTCATGTCGAATTCTTACTCGCACAGCGATGGCCGTGCTCGGGTGAGTCAGTACAGCCCTGCTATCTCGGTTCTAGTCTGCTCCATCGCATTGGTTTGATCACATGCCTTATCTCAGCACCGCTTCTCTCTCCTTTCACTAAGCCGATGCTAGCTATTTAGCCATTGTGTGTCGTTTTAAGCAAGTGAGTAAGACCATGTGCATTCTAATTGCAGGGCAGAGGCTCCGGGTCCAGAAATATACCGTCAAATAATCCACAGCGTCCACATCATATGGGGACGCCGCCCGGCCAGCAACCGTTCTACCAAGCCGTGCCGCAGATGCAACAGTGGCCCATGAACCCACATATAATGAGTCACCATCAAGGCCTTCAACCGGTTAGTAACATCAATCTTATTGTGGGGTGGGAAGTTAGCTTCCCCCCAATTGATAGTCCGATTTTATCAATGCATGAAAGTGATGACGCTAATTGGTCGGTGGTGACTGTTTTACTGGTTTGGGGAGGGGTGAGGTGTTCCTGTGCGAGGGATTAGTTAGCATGTACTTTTAGCCTGACGAATGCTCCGGAAAGTGTGGAATTTATTAAGGAATCCTGACTTGCGCGATTAAGTTGCTACTAGGGGTAATTCGAGGCCACTTATTGGGCAGTCCAGCAGTCTTCCTTTCTCAGCATAATGCTCTAACAGTAGTAATAGCCGCTTATTGTTTATTTGTTTCCCATCAATCAATAATTCTACCCAGAAGAGTACCAGTAGATATCCAGGCGGATAGGTTATGATGTTGTAGTAGTAGTAGTAGTCTATTAGGAACTCTGGTGGGTGAGCTGCGAGTGAGCCTAGGGCTGCTCATCACGCGTTTCCTGTCTACCACTAGGTCTTTCAGGTCCAATATATTACTGGTGTATCTTACCCCGATTTTCAGCGAGATTCAACTGTTACCAGAAAACCCGGGGTTAGTTTCGGTTAAGTGGATTTCATACGCAAATGTAAAACCCACGGTGCGTCTGCACTCTTGGCATAGTCTAAACACGTGTAGTTCATTGATAATGGCACGGATAGAAACTGCTCAGTTTTGCTGGGCTACTGCCAGTTGGCAGAATGATTAATCAGCTGACAAACTCACTAGTAGGGCTGAAAGCAACCAATCCCCCTGACCACTACCACCAGTGATTTTTCATTTTTGGAAGAGAGACAATTTGTGTAGAGAAGAGATTTTTGTAGTAGGTCGCAGGTATCATTCACGCATAATTTGGCCAATCTTGTCAGACGCTTAAATGTCGCATGTCCCAAGTAGTAAGTTCTGTCATATCACGTTACAACAAAAGCCATGCGCTATCAGGGCAGTAACCAGTCGCATGTACTCAACGCGTACTTGCTGCTGCACACAGTCTCGCTAAACAAAGGACGATTATAACTGCAGTTGGCTAAAGCTACCATTGAAGTCTTTGCTACCTTACATCAGTAGACAGGCTTTCCGAAAGCTAAGCGTGTGAGCTAAATCCGATGGATTGCTTGAGGGCTTTCTAAATGTAGTTTATACTCGGCCAAATATTTGCGTTCTTTTGCTACTAGGGCTCGGAACAGGGCAGTAGAGCTGTGCCGGCTTCGGTCCTAACCCTGTTATATACACATCTGTTGCTCAACTATGGTATTAAGTAACTGACTTCTGAGCGACCTATCTTTGCGTTTTAATACATGCTGTGGTGACCATAATGCTAACCCCTATTCTTCATTTCTTTCCTTTAGGCCTACTCTACGTCACCTCAGATGCAGTATATACAGCAACCGTTTCATCAATATCCAAATCTATATCCACAAATACCAACCACCTTAACACCAGGTATGTATCTTCCCTACTTTACCAGACTCTTATCGTTTGCTCATGTCATGCGCGATTTCTGTCCCGTGGTCATTGTGAATACTGGCGAGTTGATAGTTGATCCAGCTTGGTGGACACATGACCGTCCTTAATCTCAGTCAGCTGATTTGATTGGAGGGAATTATCGGGTGAATCATGAATGTTCAGATTTGGTAAATAGATGATTGTGAGCAATGGTTACTCTGATCGCTAGGTGGCTGATGACAGTCATTGAGTAGCCTCTGCGTGGTCATTGCTCTAGTGGCTGTTTTAGCATTGCCGATATGAGAGGGCTACTATACACTCGAGTTTCATTGCAAGGAATATTTGGTTGCAAGTGGTTCTCAACTGCCCGGATTATCCACTGCTAATAGCGGTATTTCATTGACCATTGGATGTAAAGAAATGGAGTGGTTGTGCTGTGCTAAGTCAATTGTTGGACAAAGTGTTATCATTGCGACTAGTTGTGACCTCTGAGGAAGGACTGTCTGACCCTAAAAGACCCCTACCTGCTGGTTAATTGATTGGGTATGTCTGATGTGATAATTACTAACCAACTAGTACTGCAAGCCTTCCCAGCCTTTGTATTACTCACGGAATGTGCCCACTAGGTGCTGAGCCAGGCTGTTGTTTCTGATCTACCGTCTGCTAGCTTCTGGTTACTGCCTGTGGATTTCACTTTGCCCGGTTCGCAAGATTCGGCTACGAGTGAGTGACCTGTCATACAAACTATTTATAGACTGCTCTCTTTCTCCTGTCTACCCTTGAAGGGTTTAGCAATGTATAGCAGATAACAGCTTGTGATTATCTCTGCTTACGTGAGTGAGCGGATATCGCTGGTCAGCCAGATGTTCGACTCATTGCAAATCACATGTCGTCTGTCTGCCCGCCCGGCTGTAATTACTATTCACTATGTGGCTCGAGTTGTTGTAAGCCAGTCGCTGGGATTATTTCGTGGCTATGAGCGGCTATTTTAGTGCTAAGCCGATGCACGATCATGGGTTCTTTTCGTACCGTAAGTTGTTCGCTGTTGTGTGGAGCAGGTCGTCTCTTGTGATTGGTGATTAGCTTTTTTGTGTAGTGAAGACGTTCAAGAGCTAGTCACATTCTTGATGTTTAGGGAACAAAAACTGTTTGTGTTTTTAGGTGGGAATTACCCTGGTTCGTACGGGACTCAATCGCAAAACGCTGCACCCGCCATGACATCACAACCACAGACTGGCCGACCACCCTCGAACCCCGGAATGGCTCAGGCCAGCATGCCACAGCCTGGTATGATGCAGGCTCCGCAGCCTGGTGTCACGATGCACAACCAGTCTGGCTATGTGCCGCGTCCCATGATGCCACAGCAGCCCAATATGCAGGTGAGTGAAAGTTTCCTGCAGTGCACCACAAATTCATGCTGTTGACCAGGGCAGTGAATTAATCCACCACTAAGCTAGCCATGAATCATCTTATCTTTTGGTGCCGTCATTGACTAGCTGGATGCTGAGCAATGGGTAACAGGTTGTCCTGTGTTCGCCAGGCACAGCCGCAACTGCCGCTTCCGAAGCGAGAAAGGAGAGCTTTAGCTATAGTTAACCCTGACACGAAAGAGATTACCAATGCCGACCAACTGAATCAGGACACCAATACGCCTCCACCGTCATCTCAGGCAACGCTGGAGCAGACTCACACACCGGAGCAGCGAGTCACTCCAGAGCCTGCAACGGCAACAACCGAACAACACACACCCCCTGTCCAGGTGAGAGCCCATCAGTCCGTCCTGTTAAAATGTCTGTATTTGCTCATCGCCCTGTGGTGCGCATTGTTCACACTGTTTCCTGCATCGTCGCCAGCATCCCTTACATTCCACTGTCGCAATGTTTGCAGTTGACGGAACCGACTCCACCTTCAGACTCGAAGGCAGCGGCTGTGGCTTCGGAATTTAGGAATAAAGTGTTTGCTGTGGCTCACAGTGCGGTTAGTATTCACTCGCCTTGCCCTTGTTCACCGGTCTTTGGAACCGGTACTAGTTGTATAGTCTCGGCGATAATCCTTTATTCCTTATTAATGATAAATCCTGTACAATCACTTGAATGTCAAATCAGGAATCCACATCTATCATCAGTCATTTCATTTTACTGGCCTGGTTTCTCCCAGTGTTTTCATGTCTTTTTGTTGAATAGCCCTCGTCCGCCACTGATGTTACTGATGGACAAGGCAGCTCTACTCCCAAAGTCAATGGCCAGGTAGAACAAACGGTCTTGCCAGCGGCAGTTGCGGCGACTAAGCCCGCCGTTGAAGTCTCGAAACCAGTGGTCAAGCCCGCCGAGGAGGCGCTAGTGCTTGAAGCTAAACAGACGACCGACTCCGCCACCATCAGCGCAGAGATCGCCAAACCTCCTGCGGAGGCGACGGAAGCAGAGGAGTCTGCTAAACCGGCCAGCGCGTCTGCTGAGCAGGTGAGCGCTGTGGTCTATCTTAATCATGATATTCGAGCAGCTACGCGTGAATATGTCATACTGACCAAAACTAGTTCGATTATTCTGAAACTCATGAGCAGCTGTAATGAAAAATTTCATTGCTATCGGTGCGCTAAAATACAGTAAGAGATGGGCAGCTCACATTGAGAAGGTCTCACTTTTATTAATATCAACTAAACTAAAGCAGCGGGGACAATGGCTAATGTAAGCTGTTTGTACCAGTCTTGGCTTATGCACCTGTCTGTAGGAAATTTCCCAGTTAATTTTTTACTTTATGACAGCACTAGAATTTTATCGTGTTGGTTGGTGCTCCGTAGTTTTTTTTGCCAGCCAGTTTGTGCAGCTTTGATGGTGTTTGCATGTTTTCAGGTTGAGGCGCCACCCGCCACCGTGCAGCCTGCGGAGGAGACCGCTGCTGTTGAAGCCAAACAAGCGGAGGAACCCGCTGTGGTACCGGCACCAGAGTCCAGTACGGAACCGGAGACGCATATTGGTCAGGTATGGAGATGCGCTGGGAATATAGTGAGGGTGATGGCAGCGAGTTAGCCAACACTCAGAAAGCTCAGCAGCTGTTTGGTCCCACGTTGTTGCAGCCATCATACTCCGTATTCCTCCCGGAGTAACTACATTACATAAACATATGCTAGCCGCTTGACCGACGTGTTGACCATGCTTCTTCTATGATGCTAATGCAGGTTTTCTATTGAGCTAGTGATGGGTGTTAATGATGATCGTCTAACATTGTAGGTTACTGAGGAGCCGATAGCCAGTAAGTCCCCGGATGTGGCCGAGATAGAGTCTGCCATGCAAGAGACATCAGATGTCCCAGAGGTCAGTGTGTCGTTTCATATTTATAAAACAACCAACTATTGTCTGTATTACACACAGTTCAGGGTAGTGCAACGGGTAGAGCGTCTAAGTTTGAGGCCCGGTTGTTCCATGATTCCACTATGAGTAGGGCTCGCAACACAGCTTCGACCTACCGCCCAGCTAAGGAGGTATGTTAAAAAGCACGGTCAAAGAAAAAAAATCAGATGTTGCTCTCAGCCAAGCTTGTGTGTTGATACGCGATGCGTTGACATCGATTGTCATTTTAGGTCTCTGCCAAGCCAGCTGTTGTGTCTGCTCCTGCTGCGGAGACAAAGCCTGAGCCTGTCAAGGAGGCAACAGTGGAAGCTCAGTCCGCACCAGTGGCGGCAGCTCCTCCTGCCAATACTGAGGTAAGTGAGGGTTCCCCCCCATCACTGTTCACCACCAAGACGAAGAATGAATGTATGAATTGTCCTCTCTGTGGCCCAGATTCAATTTCCGAAATTAAAAATTGTCAACTCCGACACTTGATTATCCTGTTAATCGACCCCAGGTCTGGGGCATGTTGGGGCAGTAGAAGCTAGAAATCATGTGAGCTCATTCTCTCAATGTAACTAGGACAAGACCTTTGGATCTTGAGCCAGGCGCTCAAACCATTAAACCGTCTCGGTTTTGCGTGTCCGATGTGCTAGATTCCTTCCCGTTTGCTTTGTAGGCAGTAAAGGCACCCAAGTCAGACAGCGAGTTGATGCCACCACCGGCCGCTCCCGCTGAACCCGAGCCATCGCCTGCTCCGGTTCCCACACCGACAGACGATAAGGAGAACAGTGTTCCTAAGGACTCACCGACGTCTACACCTTCTATAAAGGCCGGCAGCAAGAGTATGTCTGCCGCACCGGTTACAGTCACGTCTCACAAATATGAGTACAAGGAAGGTGAGTGCAGACACTACAACTTGGTCAAATTGGGTTCATGGTGCGATGACCCCATGGTCCCGATGATCCTTTGGTTCCCTGGTACCACTGTCGCTTACCAGAGTGTCACAGTATTATCATAACTGGGTACTTTGTACCTGTAGGCCTGAGTATTACTATAGAAAATAGCACGAGTAAGTACTGCTTTGTTGTGTCTATCTTTCTCGCGCACAGTATCAGTGACCTAAAATGAGGTCTGGTCATGCCTGAGTATCCTCACCACAAACCATGCATCGTGCACACTCTATCAGTTCACATTTTCCGCCATTTCCACTCTGTATCTAGGGTATATAGGTTTCTGCATGCTATGGGCTAGGCACTTTAGTGTCGTTTCTGAATTGCAGATCCGTCCGGTCCACTGGATCCAGAAGGAAAGCGCACTTATGACAGAAACTTTTTGCTCAAGCTTCAATTCACCGGCGCCTCACAGTCCAAGCCGGAGGGGCTAGCTATTCTCAATGACATTATGGTTCAGAATCCTTTGACTGAACACGTCTCGGCGCAGAATCGCGGATTTGGTTCCAAGGAAAGAAATGCGTTCACACCACAGTTCTTTAAGCCGTTAACGGTGAGTATTGCATGAAAGGCGGCCCTTTTATAAATCATGCGACACGCACCTTTTGTTGTGGACCGATTGCATGAGTTTTTTGGTCTATTGTAGCCCTCTTTTTCACTCCCCGCTAGTCAACCTCACAAAGGCTTGAAACCGGTAATGATGCTATGTTTATTTTTCGTTGTTCGCTTGGTTCACGCCTGTTCATTCCTGTTTGCTGTTGCTGCCAAATGCCAGTATAGGCAGTGATACCGGAGTGACTGTAACCTGACACCCTGGTCTCCATTTCAGCCGTCCCGACCTTCCGGGCAGAAGGATAAGAGGGGTAGTCAAACCCGCGGTGTACAACAGACGCGAACCATTGACTACAAGAGGCAGGACATAAAGCTTCATCGAACGGAAAACGCCTGGAAACCGGGCGACAAGACGAAGGCAGTGGAGAAAGACCTGTCTGAGGAGGAAAAGCGGAACCTCGCTCTGCTCTCTACATTCACTGGTTTGCTCAACAAGATCACACCGCAGAACTTTGCCAGGATTCTAGAGAAAGTGAGCACCCATTCATTCCCCCTGATTCAATTGCGTCATGGATGGGATAATTCCCGAATGTTTGATCATTGTATTTGTTATTCTGGTGGTGTTGTACTCAAATCGTGGCTCTGTTGGCAGGTCCTTGCGCTTCCCGTGAGTTCGGAAAGTGATCTTATCGGCATCGTTGGTCTCGTCGCTGAGAAAGCAATCGCTGAACCAGCATTCAGCGTCACCTACGCCAATCTCTGTAACAAGCTCTCCAAGGTAACATCGTTATAAATGTGATTCTCACCACTAACCAGTATCTTGTCAGTGTAGAGTTCATCGTCTTGAATGTAGGTTAGGGAAATCTTTTTTACACATAACATAGCGAAGGGCCTCTAACAAAATTGTTCTGTGCAAAGTGACTCCCACGACAGAGAGGCATAGTTGTGTGCCAGTTTAGATATGTTATTATGCTGTTGGGGTTTGAAGTGCTACTTTTGTTTTTAACATGTCCTTATATGTTGGGTCTCTTTCTGTTTTACATGCACTGTTCTCACCTGTACAGGTGAAGTGAAAACACCGACGTGCATCGTATTGCGTGTCAGAGGCTGCTAAGATTTTCACACGGAACCTTATACGCCTCATCCAATGGTAGACGTATATAGAGCATTTGGATTTCTGATCATAACTATTGAATGAGTGGCAAACAATACCAAATACCATCACTGACTGTTCAATCGAGATCCACACGGAACTTAAGTATCCCTTTAAAGCTTGCAGCTAACTCCATCCTGGTCTGTATTACAGCTGATTTCTTTTGCCAGGAATTTAAGGTTAAGCCCGATGGGAAAAACGAGGAGGTGAGTTTCCGAAAGGTGTTGCTGATCCGGTGTCAGCGAGAGTTTGAGCAGACCAGTCGTGACGATGATGCCATCACAGTGAAACAGGCACAGGTGGCAAACACCACGGATGAGAAGGAGAAGGCCCAGTTACTGGAAGAGATGGAGCTCTTCTCTACTAAAGCTAGAAAGCGTAAATTAGGCAATATTAGGTAAGAATCTGAAACTTCCTGTCCGTGATTTATCTTCCATTTCTGTTGATATAAGGCTCAAACGTTGGCCGAGTGATGAGCGCATTGGGCACAGAATCGGAGATTCCTGGTGTAGGCGCCGGTTTGTGTATCACCCCTGCCTGATTTGTATGGCGGCGAGACCCGTCCATAGAAGTGCATTCTCTTTAAGGCGCACAATATACCATCCCGGAATTGAACTTGCTCTCCATGTAAACCTCAATCTTCACACATACAGTTAATGAATTTTCCTAACTCTCCTTAACTTTGCCGTAGGTTTATCGGGGAACTTTTCAAATTGCAAATGCTGGTGCCAAAGATTATGCACGAATGCGTCGTGCAGCTGCTCAAAGCTGGTAAACAGGATAATGAGGAGGAGAGCTTAGAGAGTCTTTGCCAACTGCTCAAAACCATAGGGAAGGACATGGACACTGATCAAGCTAGGGTGAGAGTTTCTATTCTTCGGGAGTGTGTTTACGTATAGCTGCTCTTACCGGACACTGTATTACTCTAGTTTCGGTTCTGGTGTGAATTTATTTAATGACTTATCTTCTCCTAGGTGAGTCTGCGATGGCTAAGGTTTACTGCTTTTGTAGGGTCGTGTCGACCAATACTTCACCGAGATAAAGAAAATCATTGATAACAAGAAGATATCCTCCAGAATACGATTTGCCCTGCAAGATGTGGTTGAGCTTAGGGGGGTAAGCTGAGAACATCTCGTTGCATTGCGCTGTGACCGCCGCTGTGTGGTTTTACTTCGTCCAAGACTTTGAATAGCGAAATGAATAGAACACTTCAGTCCATGCAAAGGAAATGGGTACAAAATGTTTTATGACCTAATCCAACTTGGTCAATGATAACACTATCTAGTAGTTTGGTGTTGTTTTTGTTATAGAGTAACTGGAAACCACGTAGGGAGAACGCCGGACCGAAGACTATTGACCAGGTGCACGCGGAGGCGCGAGTAGAAGCAATGGAGACCGCTGCCGCTGCTGCCAATGCCATACTGCCTAGTCGAGGAAGCCAGCGACAGCAACAATCTAGGTATGTGCTACTGGTGCTATGTGCTAGGTGGTGTTTTTGCTGGGGCAACCCCGGAATTATTTATTGTCTGATGGCACTAGCTTGCCACATGGACAATTAATCTGTTTCCTTATAATGATTGCTCTGATCTTACAGAGGTGGGGACCGCGGTCGCCAGCCAAACCAGGACGGATGGACCGTCCAAGCGCCCTCGATGAAAACTCAGAGTCAGCGAATTGAGCCCGGCAAGCTGAAGCTGACGAAGCAGTCGCATGGCGACGAGGTGCAACTTGGCCCCGGTCGTGGCATGTCGAGCTGGGGAAAAGGTAGCTCGGGGTCTGGTAAAAATACACCTCCGCAGCAGCAGGAAGATCGCCCTTCTACTCCCAACAACAGATTCTCCGTGAGTGCCTATCTGATTGCCATCAATGATCAGCGACTCAGTGTATGATCAAAACAAGCCTTAACTGCCTTATGTTGCAAATCTAGGCAAGCTCTGGGGGGGGGTGAAAATGAGTTTGGCTTCGAAAGATTCATCCGCCCATGGCCGTTCTCGCTCAAGTAGACGGAGCCATAATTGACTCACCACCTGCTTGTTATAGATGTTGGAAGGCGGTCATGAGGGAGGTAGAAGTCACTCTGGTACTCGTATGGTCACTAATAGAGGTAGCATGGGCAGAGGTCGTGGCCGACTCAGCAACACTCCACGAGGTTCAATGGAAAGGTGTGTATCAGACACGTTGCAATACATGGCCATGACGTGTAGCTTCGGTGTAACGCTCTCACTGGGTTTGGATTTTTGAGGTCAGTTGGTTGGATGTTTGATCTCTCATGGCTGTTCTGCTTACGATAGTGCTTTGTCACTCGGAATAATTATCATGATTTTCTTTATAAGGGAGCGTCAGTCAGCGCTGAATATGACGCGTGATTTGACGAAGCGTGGCAGCGGATCGCGCGGTCCTTCTCGAGACAGCAGCACTGAAGGTCGCGGGGTCACGCGCCCTCCTATCGCACCGGCTGTCAAGCAGGCGGTCAAACAGCTCACCAGAGATGACTGGGAATTAAAGGCGAAGAGTATTATAGATGAATACCTACACAATGGTGACCTCAAGGTAGGAAGGGGGTGAATATCACCGCATGATGTACACCGAGTTACACTGTGCGAGAGTGAGGAAACATGTAGTTTGGGGCAGATTACTGCAGGTCAAGCTGTGATCTTCCGATCTTCATTTTTGGCCTCCTCTGATCTTTCAGTTTGGGTCTGTTCCCACTAGCTGTCCGACCAGTTATATCAGGTTGGTTGGGATCACCGTGAACAGCTAGCTCTTTTCCACCGGTGGAGCGCCTACTCCAATGTGCAATATATCAATGTTTCAGTTGGGATACTGAAACTCCCAACAGTTGAGGCGTACTTCTACTTCGGTTTTGCTCTTGTTTTTGCAGGAGTCTATATCCTGTGTAGAGGAGCTAGGCGCCCAGACTGAATCCGATCTACTAGTTGAATGTTCTATAAACCATGTGCTGGAACGGTCAGTTCTGGCTCGCAAAGGCGCTGGGCATCTTTTAGCTGAATTGGTCAAAAGAAAACTGTTACCTTTAGACAAATATACCAAGGGACTAACGGCAGTGTTAGAATTCGCCGATGATTTAGCCATTGATATACCAAATGTGTGGCAATACTTTGGTGAGCTCATAGGTCCTGTCTTCTGCGAGGGCGGCGTGTCATTGACCGAATTGGATTCTCTCACCACCGTGGTTAAGGACACTGGCAAACAGGCGGTGGTCATTAGGCACATACTGGAGGAGGCTAGTCATAAAGTAGTAAGTATAAGGCGCTCGGGGCGTGTTTGGGACATTATATGTGATCCAGTTGCATCAATGACCGTGCTAACCTTGTCTCCCGCGTATCTGATTTTCATCTGTGTGTCAGGATGCTCTGGGTTTAATAGTAAGTAAGACTAATCACTTATCCTGCATGTATCGCTGTTGACTCTCACTAGCAACAACCCAACGTCCCGCTTTACCTCCTAAATCGTTGTCCATGTACGCTGTCGCGCATTCACATAGTTTCAGTTAGATGTTTCAGTTGCTCCAGTGTTTGTTTCGACTATCTGACCACAACGCGTCTGAACTCTTTGTAGGGTCATGTAGAATTAGGCAAAAAATGGCGCGATTGCGGACTGCAATGGTCAACATTCCTCAGTGAAGGCGAGGATGAAAAGGAATTCTGCAAGAATAACGTAAGTTCTCTCACGTCTCTCTCACCGCTCCCGGGGCATCTGGATCATAACTGGTCAACTGGTCAATGGCTGAGCATTTGTCATCGGGACTTCCCATTGTCATTTTTAAATTTGTTGTTTTATTTGATCAAGGGGACTTTCTTTACAAAAACAAATTTAGATTTTGACGCCTGTGTCTAGACGACATCTCCGCTGATCTGAATTTTCTCAAGCTGTTCTGGCTTTTTTTATTCAGAAATTGGAGTACACACTCTCCAGCATAGATCACCAACCGGTGCAGAGGGCTACGTCTCAGGAGGTTGTTCAGAGCAAGCTGGTGGTTTTGCTTTCTGAGAAGGCCTGCAACGAGGATATCTTTGACTGGGTGGATGCTAACCTAGCAGAGAAGACCGCAGAATTGCCATTCATCCGTTCTCTTGTCTTATCAGTCACCAAGTCTTGTCTGAATGGTGAGTCAAAATACCCTTTCTCGGCTAAAGCGCAGAGTAGGACTCTCCGTTAGACAAAGCGTATGCATTCTCACTACGAGTCAATTCGACTCAACACCATTTGGCATATCTAGCGCTTGAAAGCACGCTGTGAGTTTTCTCCTACAATACTGGTATATAATGGTTAGCTAGCAAAGTACCTGATTGTTTTCTCCAGACGAAGTGATCATTGTTGCACACAGTATTGTGTAACATTGCAGTGCGTAAGTGTATCCCTATGCTTGTCGCGGCCAATGCTACAGTGTGTGTATGTATTGCCTTCTGCGGTTGTAGGCTTTAAACTGGATGAGGAGGCGATGAAAGTGCGAACCCCATTGCTACAGAAATACATAGACGCCAAACCAGATAGAGAAGCAATGGCTCTTAGCTCGCTGGAAGATCTAATGGCTGAGATGAAGCATCCTGCTCGTGAGTATTACGATAGGTCTACCTCACTGCTACTCGGTATTCCAGTAATATACAGAAAGAGTAATGAATGATAACTAATCCGCCTCTACTGGGGTGAGCCCAATGATTTCCCATAGACATCCTGCTACAAGTCATAACACGCCGGTCTTGTGCTTCTTTGTAGACTTGTTAGAGACCATCTTCTACGCTCTTTCTGAAGCAGACCTTATATCCGATGACTCGTTCCACCAATGGAAGAGGAAAAATAGCAGCGGTATCGCCATCCAATCCGTGTCTCCGTTCTTTAAATGGCTAGAAGAGACCGAAGATGACAATTAAACTGACCACTCACTCCAGGCATGGTGCTAAAGCACGGGCTCTCGCTATGCACTTCCCGCGCGCCCGCAACGCGTCTAATAGAGACTGCCCCGTGTCACCTCACAATGTACCCAGACCACTATTATTTGGATTCTAATTTATTTTCCATGCGGTTCATTGATGCGGTTCATTGATGCGGTAATGTGGTGACATCAGCCACTCTTTGACTGTGAGCATGGCCACCAGTTGACTGCTGATTGCTAGAAAAAAAGTGCCGAAAAATAAAGTAATAAGATTATTTTGTAAATAATGGTATTTGTAAAAAAATACAAAGGTTTGTAAAAAGTTGAATCCCAGAAGCGACGGAAGATGCGACAGAACTAATAAGTCTGAATCTGGTCTAGCAAGTCACCCTTCTTGACCAAACAAAATTCCGCAGTTCGATTTATAATCGCATGGTAGGAGAGGCAAATATGTCCAGGATATGTGCATGCAAGGTGTCCAGAAAAGCGGTCATTATGTACCATCTCCTGTATGGTTCATTATCGATTGCTACCAGTCCACCCCTCCATGAAAGGAATGCTATACATATGTGATATGGAGGCATTATTGTATAGCATGGGACAATCTCATTATCCAATGGTGATTTACAAGGTACTGCCCGATGCATCTTGCTTCTCCGGATTTGCCCAGCTTAATGGAAGCCCTAGTTTGACCTTCATACATGGAATTCCCATGACGATGCCCTTTTTAGCAGGGCAGCTCTCTGGACGTACCCCAGTGTTGCTATTTATCGTCCATCCATTGCCATGATGTACTCACGGAAAAAGCACAAGTTACCATAATTTCTTTATCTTTATTCCACTAGCAAAAGTAAATCACAAATAAAAATGCATTGGAAAAAAACTGCACTGCTTGGTCCTCTCTGAACTGTTACAGATATGCGCTGATAAATGGGAGCAGCAGTTTACTAAACGACCAACCCAGCCTTTAAACCACTGGTTGACTTGGAGGTTGGGGAAAATGCATCGCAATATAATCAGATGAAGCTATGTTTATTCCTTTACGGCCAATACTATCCCAGTAATAATTTATCAATGTTATTCATGCTAACATTCAACTGTAACTAGCACCAGTTAAAGTCGGGCATGGGAAACAATTCAAGTCTCATAGTCGAGTGAACTCATTTGATAATGTCATTAGTTGTTATTCAATTCACCTTGAGCGGCTCTGCCCAGAAGATCACGAGAGATGATGAGCCTCTGAACTTGGGATGTGCCTTCATAAATCTGCAAATAAAAATTATAGGTTGAAACAGCGTCTCTGCTTGTGACGTCGAGCCACGAGTCCAAATTGAACGTCAAGTTTATTCGCCAGCAAATGCCTGGCCCCGCCGCAAACTCGGATCCCAGTGAACAGTACAGTTAGGCTAGAGCAGTGACCTAAAGTGACAATTCTGTCACTGGCTGGAGTTAGTCTATTGGTGTACACCAAACGATCTTTTATGATGTATTTGCTGGTATCGGTGACATTGTCATTGGTTGGTGACACGGACCAAAACACGGGAGGGGGAGGGAGAATAGTTGAAATCGCCATGGGCTTTGTCTTTTCATTTCATTGCCCAGATAACTACACTTTCCGATTTGATTGAATAAGAAGAAAAATGTGTACATTTACACACCGGAAACAAGTCTAGGGTCCTAGGGATGGAGTGCGGGCAAAGCACAGCGGTACTTGTATTTTTACCGTATAGCCTTAAGGAAATAATATAGCTTTACCAATCCTCGCCCGAAAGTCAACTCACCAGTTTTCAATGAACCAGCACCGCAAATAGTGATGGCCGCCTTACCTGGAATATCTTGGCATCCCTGTAGAGTTTCTCCACCGGGTACTCGCTGTTAAATCCGGCACCACCAAACACCTGGATGGCATCGCTGGTACACTTTTGTACGATATCCGACGCAAACGCCTTGGAGATAGAGGCAAGGTAAGTGTTCTTTCTACCGACGTCAACCTCCCAGGCGGAGCGACGTGTGATCAGTTTGGCCGTCTCTACAGCGATTGCCATGTCGGCCAACATGAATGCCACCGCCTGAAAACATCAACCGACTGTGTCATGATTTTCAAGATATGGTCCTTTTGCTGACAGGGCATTACATGGCATCACTTCCTTTCAACAATCAAGAGACACCTTCTAAAATCCCTAAAACCGAATTCCCAGGCACGAATGACCTGGTAGCCGTCTGCACTACTCTGGAAGAGCCTCTGATAACGAAATTTTCCAAATATTTTACTGACTTTTGATTTCAAATATTATTTATATTGTCCTTTGTTTATCCAACTATGCTCGGAAGACAATGCATTGATT
>Ga0224501_10002127_pt1 | contig 15476 bp, 16 predicted proteins | sample SF_Oct11_sed_USG_4_FD_169105 | JGI IMG/M metagenome (GOLD analysis project Ga0224501, IMG submission 169105) | Sediment microbial communities from San Francisco Bay, California, United States - SF_Oct11_sed_USGS_8_1 | ecosystem: Environmental > Aquatic > Marine > Sediment | place: USA... | reverse complement strand
ATGGCCAACTGCCCGAGTAGGAAAAATGCCTAACATGTCATGTGTAATCTTCAGGAGAATATTTCTGTGGAGAGTTGGGATGTGTTCGTGACTTTTCCACATGCTACATCACTGGTGACTCAAACTGTGATGCGTCACATGACTTCAGCGCACAGGGCCCGGTGTTCCGGAGTACATCATATGGTACCGGCCGTTATCCTGCGAGGAGTACGTGTTACTACAAGCTGACCACCAACCCAAATAATATCATCAAGCTGCAGGTAGCTATAAGTGATCAGTATGATACTAATCTCATTGGTTTGGGATTGTGTGTAAACAAAGAAGGCCCACCCATAGAGTTATACCTTTTCAATGAGACAAGGCTGTAGGCAGAAAGTCTACCAATGACTCAACCCAGGAAATGTCAAATAGACTCAGTAGGCCAATTTCTGCACCACTCTTGGCAGTTGTTCTGTCATGGAGACATGACATTATTTTATCATACTGGTCAATCCTCTAGATTTTGATGGAAACCAAATTCAATAACAAAGCCTTAACTTCTGTCACTGGGCTGTCCAGCTATACCTGTATTATATATCTATGGCACAGACATGCACTGAAGGCTCACATAACTAATAAAAACAATTTAACAGTTGGTAGCCTCGCATTCTGTATATTACAGTTTGATGTATTTGAGATGGGTTACGATGACCAGGATTACATAACTATTATGGTGGGCAGCACGGATGTCTCCTCTGCGGAACTGTATGGTCGCTTCTCAGCCACTAGTAACCTCGAAGGCAAGATCGTTTACAGTACCAATAATGAGATGCTGATCATCCTAAGATCTGACAGCAGAACTGCGCTTGATAGACGAGGATTCAGTGTTACCAACCTTATCAGTAAGTCTATGTTATCATTCTGCTCTATATAGTGTGCCATCTCAGTCATGAGTGAACAAAATAATTATTTAAGTTGAGAAGATATTATTTTACATGGGTGGCATTATTAAGCCATTAGCTTGTCTATAGGATGGTTCACTGTACTACAGGATGGTTCACTGTACTACAGGATGGTTCATGGTTTACCTCAACAAGTTGGTGCTTTCGATTATTTTTTAGATAGAAATTCTATGAATCCAAACTTTGCGCAATCGAATTAGTTTATGCTTTTGAATACCCCTATATTTTTCAGCATATGCTCACTATTTTTATTATGTATAGTGGAAAATTCTAAATTGACCGGGTTGCCTTTGTCTATTTCCTGTTCACCATAAGCTGTTAGTCTGATTCGTCACTCCTTATAATTGATACCAGCAATATATGGATCTCTATATATACATGATAATCTCATCTATATTTGCAGTGTCTCATGGAGGTTTGTTAGCAACATTTAGCAACTTCTTTTCCTATTGGTTGACTCATATGAGCATATAGTACCTGATTGGTCAAATGCTTGTGGTTCCGACCCCCAAATGTTTATTACAGAACACGAGATCATGAGCTAGAGGCCTACTGGTTTTACCCTGTGCTTTTATTACCCCGCTCTAACCATGCGGTGCTTTGCTATCCGTGATGTATTTCTACATGTGGAGTTTCAGTGTGGGTTTTACAGCCTGTCTATATGTGCTCACACTGTGATTCGAGTGCCTCCGGCATGTCTCCTCTATGTGAACTTTCCAAGGGGTCATTCATATAGACAGTCTGAGTTATTTATTATTCAATTGACACCATCACAATTTATGCACCAGCAGTAGTAGTTAGTTTTTAGCAATTACAATGCCAATGCATTTCTTATACAGTACACACAATCACTCAAAGAAGACTGTAACTCTGCACGCCTGTATTCATGCGATTAAACTATACAGAACTTATACATGTCCTCTCAACCCTGTAAACTAAAGGCAAATGGCTGTCTCAGCTTTCACTGCCAGTCATCCACTAAATAACTTACATTGAAACACAGTCAGGATAGCTACAATCAGTGCTTTGGATTTCAGATGTGATCTAAATTTTCTCAACGCAGGCCCCTCACGGTCATACTAGTGGAACAGACTTCACAATCAATCTTGCTCCAAGTATTATCAGGCAGTCAATTAATTACAGAAACCCATCAGTCCATAGTGTTGGCGACGGCGGCTACTACCAGCTTATAGTAGTAGCTCTGCTAGTGGGAAGTAGTCTCCCCTTTTTAACCCGCTGTTATCGCTTTGTTTTCAGTGTCCACTCCAGGATCATCTGTTACGGAGGAGATAACCATTGCAGAGGGAACCACATCCCAGTATATTGTCTCCCCCGAGTTTTCAGCCAACAGTGGCAGTGAGGTTACTAGCTATGATGGGCTCTGGGTATTCACGGCTCCGACCTACTTCCAAGTACTATTCACGGTGAGTTTGTTAACAGCATAAGGCGAAATTGTAGGTAGCGCACAGGGTTTAGAAACAGAGGGTCCTGGCTCCATATTCTGTCATGAGGTGCTTTTTCTGTACTTCTGATCTCAACGGAGTCATGGGCTGATGGTATACATGTAAACGAATATTATCTTGATAATTGAATAGATATCCCTGATGTTCTATCTCATATAGTTCACCGTTGGTGTCAATCCATCACATTGGTTACATCTGTTGCAGAAATTGTTATCTTTCTGAGTATTATCTTACTGTGTTTCAGATAGAAGAGTTGGACCTGCACGAAGACTCTGTGATTACAATACTAGGCGAGTTAGCAAGTGGAGAGCAGTATGTCCTAGCTGAGATAACGAATGATGATGCAGACACAGTTCCTGCCCGAGTATACTCCACTGACTCCAAGGCATATATACAATATCAGACTGGCCCGGGCCCACACTGGAGCAACAAGGGCTTTAAGATCAACTATGAGCTAGTTAGACCGGAAGGTATGTACACATTAACTTTCTTGTCATCCTTTTTCTCAACAACAGTGGGATAGCGGGATAATTCAATGTCTATCACACTAGGGTCAAGATTGAAAGATCTAGTAATGCTGAATGTCCACTGTGAGAATGAGATCCTTACATGATTCCTAGCTACAACAAGCCTCAAGGTTAAGAAAGGGCCCGTGCTGTAGATGTTCAATAAGATATAGTGCGTCTATGTGATCCCGCGATTCTTACTAGGCCTCAGTGGGATGCAAGTTTGATCATATTAGGTAGAATGATCTTCTATAGGGAAAGCATCATTAAGCCACTGGCTTGCTTCCTGGATGGCCCTTAGTTTATCTATAGACATACCCGTAATATTCTGTACTCTGCACCCATATGGATGTGTATGATGCTTTAATGAGACATCGTTGATTTTTTAGTTTGTGATGAAACAGTTGTTGATCAAAGGGATGGTTACATTCAGACACCTGGGTACAACATATCAGCCGGTAAGTTATTTGACAGAAATGGGGATAATGTGATAGCTCTGTGGTAGAGCGCTGGGCTAGCAGCCATAAGAACCCAGATTTGAATCCTGTTTACAGTTATCTCCCATTGTTTGAGTTCCTTCCTGTCACGGCCTGCTCCCGCTGTGAGTATGAGCTCCTCACTTTGATCCTAGCACCAAAAAATCAAGCCTAAATAGGAGGTGGAGCATTGATACTGACCCGCTCGTGATACTCCATGCTAAACCATAACCCGATCATGATACTCCATGCTAAACCATAACTGATAAAAAGACAAGTAGTTAACCATAACGGAGAAGGCATCATACTTAAAATCAGAAGACGAAGCCCAACTGTAGGACCACCGACTTTAATCCAAGCTCTGGAAGAAATACACTTGTTCAGCAACCCTTTAACACTTTGATACATGGTATTGTTGGCATGGGTGTATGATCCATGCCTTATACCGTTGCAGAACGCACCGATGGAACCGTGGTTAATGTTGCCTATCCGATTCGGTTTAACTGTAAGATGGTGGTAGAAATGCCAGGATATAATATGAGTCTACGATTCGCTGATGCTCCATTTGGTCTGGAGAGTGGGGATAAGCTTGCAGTGAGTATAAAGACCTAAACTAGAGGCTAATGTGAACGGCGAGTAAAATTTTACATACTAATAAAAACCGTTCCTATATAGATTATAAAAATCACCTCTAATTGGTATGAAAGTTTACACACACGCACGCACGCTCGCACGCACGCACGCACACAAACACACACACACACATGCGCGCACGCGCCGCGCACACACACACACATGCGCGCACGCACCGCGCACGCACGCACACACGCATGGGTGATGCCAGTCTGATGGCTCAAAAAGTCATATACTTTAGTCTGAGTGATCCCAGAGCCAGTCAATGTGTATAGCCAAGTGTGACTGTCGTAAAGTCCGGATGTGGGAATAACTTGATTTAGCTATCTCGAAGATCTGTTTCTGTTTCGGTTTCAATTTTGCCTCATGTGTTTTTCGACTCAGTTCTCTGAATTTAATTTCTCAAAGCCCATCAAGGTAAATATCTCTAAGTAGTCTGGCCTATATCTATCAGGAGCTGTGTGCCTTTTTAAAAGGAATCATGTGAATATTTTAAGCCTATGTGACTATTTTAGAAACTTTGTGATCATTTCACAAGCCATGTGACTATTTTAGGAATTGTGTGACAACTTTAGAAAGTCTATGACAAATTCAGGACTTATGTTACTTTTACAGATTACAACTAGTGATGGTACTGTAACTGAGGAAACAGGCACAGCTAATTCTGGTACTATTTATGCCTCGTCAGACTCTATTACAGTCAGGCTCATCACTGATATGATAACTCAAGATGCAGAGACTAGCATTGGTGCTCTTCTGTACTATTCCCGAGGTATGAACATGTGTCTGTTACCTGTGTTATATATTGACATGTGCAGTGCAAAGTGCCAATGGAAGTCACCAACAGGAATCACCCATAACAATGGTCTCTACAGGGCACACAGGTGTAAACGACAAATCTCCTGATCACTCACTTTTGAAAACACTGAGTTAATAGACAAAGTACCAGAGTAAGCCAATTTCTGCTCTACTCCTGACAGCTGTTATGCTGTACAGAGATTGAATGTATCTTTATCTTTCCTTGAATTTATCCCATAGAATAATGTAGATGTTGTTGGATCTTGCTGTAGATTGCCCGGATTTGGTGGTTAGTGATTGGACCAGTCTGTCACCTTCTTCTGGCCCTTACCAATACACTGACACAGTGGATATCAGTTGTGACAATGGCTATGAATTCCAAGATGACGGATTTACTGGATCAGACCTCACAGTCACATGTGAAAGTGGAGGGTACTGGAGTGTACCTAGAACACCAACATGCCAGCGTAAGTAATCACTTATAGTCAGCTGGGGTGAACCCATGATTTAGTGAATCGTGCAGAGGTCCCTGGTCAATTTACCTTGGTGGATTTGGATAGTGAGATAGCGGGATAGCTCAATAGCTAGCGTAGGGTCACGCTGAACACCCACCCTGGGAATTAGTTCTAGGCATAATTTATAGCTTTTTCCTCGCCAACAAGCCTCATGCTTAGGAGGCCCATTTCATTGGATGGCCAAATGCCCAAGTAAAAAAAAGGGATGTATGACAAGCCAAGTTAAAACCGTAATAGATGTGGTTGCCTGGTGATATCTCACTCCCCTCGTCTCTTTACAGCCGTGTTCTGCGATCGCCCACCGATAGTTGATAATGGATATGTTAGTCTGTCTGATGGACTGTTGTTCGGAGATGTGGCTATGTATGAATGCTTTGATGGGTTGGTTTTGAATGGTAACCCCAATGTCACCTGTCAGTCTGATAAGACATGGTCTACACCACCAACCTGTTCAGGTAAGCCAGATGATTGGTAAGGAAAACCAGTCCAGCTTCACCCATGGCATAACATATGCCTAAATCCTGTCAGTATACCAATGTAAACCATGGAAAGAGCTTTCATCTTCACTCCTATTGTTCTTCTGTTACAGTTCAGACATGTACACTAGCTGAACCCACAAATCCAGCTGCTAACTACACTGTCACATATGGACCAGAGCAGATAGATTCCTCTACATACACATATGGTAACATCGTCACTCTAACCTGCGCCTCTGGATACACAGTCTCTGGAGCTAGCAGTATAGCTTGTGTTGGGTCAAATGAGTGGCTAGGCGAGCAGGGAGCATTGGGAGACTGTGAGAGTAAGTATAGATAATGGCGCTTGTCGCTGTGACACATTTTCAACCACTGGCAACCACCATGCTCATATTATGAGGTTTCGCGTGCTCAGGTTATAGCTGGAGTTGAATTCTTCAGGGCACAAAGTAATGACTTTGATTTTGATTTTAAAGTTTTATTTTACGAGAATAACTCGAATCAGACCATAGGTTTTTTACATTAATGTATGTGTAATTTATCTTATGATTGCAGTTACATTTTAGTTGCATGCATATTTTAACTACCTGTTTATGGTAGTTACATACCTAATTTTAACTACATGTATATCATAATATTGTAGGAGTTGTATGCCCCTTTGTACCTTTGGAGAATGGTTTGATCCTGCACAGTGATAATGTGGATGTAGATTCTGCTGAGTTTAAGGCAATGCTAACTGAGCGCAAGGAGTTTTATGAATACTTTACCCTGGCTAACCTCACCGTGGATTCAGCACAGTTTGAGGAGAATGTGAGTATTTTATTGTTTCTACTGGCACTTGGCCATCCTATATAATTGACGTTGTAAGCCTGAGGCTTGTTGGAGTGAGGGATCATGTGAGGAGCTCATACTGTTAGCTATTAGCATGACTAGGGCTGGAACTTGCACTAAACACTGGTTTCTGAGTTTTGGTATTTGATTGTTGTTGTTGCCCCGCGTCAGTCGTCAGTCGTCAGTCGTCAGTCGTCAGTCGTCAGTCGTCAGTCGTCAGTCGTCATGCTATACCATAGCTGGGCAGGGTTGGCATAATAGAAGTTGACTATGCCCAGGGCCAGCTCCTTTCTTCCAGAGCACCCGCTGATTTATTGTGAAGCTACAAGACTGAACGGATGGTCCTGGGAGGTTGGGGTTCAGTTAACCTAAGCCATTAGTTTACAAGTCGCCAACTGAAATTTGGCTGCTCTCAACTGGAAGGGAGAGGTGGGGTGATCTTCACACTAATTAACCACTGGTTGTGACCTCCATTATTTTTACCACGGTGTTCTGAAGCCACACTAGCAATTTGTAGTGAGAGACTTGCTAAAGGCCCATACCAGAAAAACATCTCGCTGGCAGCGAGGCTCGAACCTGCGATCTATAGATTACAAATCCGATTTTTTGTCGATTGAGCTATCCTGGCCCTTGATAGTATCTGACTGAAAACAGTTTAGTTTGTTTTTCTTTCATTGCAGCATCTAAATATTTAATTTTTAAATGCTCACTTTGATGACTTTTCACACAAAGTGTAGACTTTACTGCGAACCCTAACGAAGAGTCTAGTGTTAACATACATCATACAATATGCATTTGTTTTATGGATTTTCATTTTCGCAGGTGTTCGCTTGGTGCATGGCGGGATATAAAATAAATGGAACCACTTCTAATAATGTGGCCCTGCAATGCGGAGCTGATGGGGAGTTGGGTAATCTACCTACCTGTGTTGGTATGTATAACAGTTAGATAGACTTGTTTTAGTGTATTTATGTCGACTTAGGCACTTGGCCGTTCCATTTAGCAGACCTCCTAAAGTTGCGGCTTGTTGGAGTGATAAGAGCTAGGATATATTGGAGGAGTTCATTCTCACAGTGAGCGCTGAACACGGCTAGGACTTGAGTTCAGGGTCTCTCAATCTTGAGCCAAACCATTGAGCTATCCCACTATTGTATGACCTTAATGTTGGTGATGGGAGTTGCGTTTGTTGGTCATTATGTAATTGGTTTCTTGCAGATGTTGATGAATGCACGGGTGATACGGACGGATGTGACCAGGACTGCGTTAATACGGACCCGGGTTACTACTGTATCTGTGATGAGTTTCATGAGCTTAATGCTGATGGACAGACATGTGACTGTAAGCCTTTTTCAAACTGCGGTGCAGTTAAAGTCATATCATGTGTGACTATGCATGAAACAAGCTAGTGAATTGATTAGGATTTTTTATTTGATCGAATGGGGCATTCCACATTTAAATTGCACCCGTTTATTTGAGGTGCTTGTATAATCGCTTGCATGTACAGCGTAAATATATAATGGTTCGGTATTGCCACCTGCAAACTGAGTACAGATAACTAAACCCTTGAAATCTTTACTCATCGGAATTGTCTTCTCTTTCAGTGATGTCAGCGTGTAATACTGCTGATCGTTGTGAAGGTACCTGCAGTGATGCCGCTCTGCCACAGTGGTACACCTGTAGCTGTGACCCTCCTCTCGTTTTATATGATAGTCCCGGTGCACAGGGCTATCACAAACATTCACGCGATACAGCTGATGAAGTCCTGCGCATCGGCCATTCATGCGTCGGTATGTAATTCTTCTTCCAACCCTGATTCATAACTGGACTCGCGTCTCGTCTGCTGCAATCAGATTGTGATCATAGGAAATACTTCTGCTCTCGTCTGCTTCAATTCACCGATAAACTGATTCTATTTGGCTTTACAATCAGTCACTGATAAAATTAATAAACGTTTTTGTTGTTATATGGGCAGGGTCTCAGCAACCTTATTTAGCAGACTTTCTAAGCCTCAGGTTTGTTCTAATGGTTGAACTCAAGATTTAATGATCTTAAGCCTGGAAATCTATCTACTGAGCTCTACTGTTGTCCCTTCTTTACTATAAATATTATAACCAGTTCATTTTACTTCCTACAGCTCCGCAGTGTCCTCTGGAGGCGATAGTTGGAGCTATGGACGCGCAGACCCAGTTTATTGGTCGTTGGAATGACACTCTGGATGCCCGTCACCTTGGTGATGTAGTGCGCGTACAGTGCCAGAGAGGCTATACATTTACTGATGGTGATATGGTGAAAGACTTCACCTGCCGCGAGTTAGGCGATTCCCTTGGCTGGTATACCGAGGGTAACGATGATATGTCCACTCTATCTTGTTCTGAAGGTAAGAAATAGAGAAGAATTTTGGTTGAAGTGATGACTTGAGCCTAAAAGCAGAGGACCTGGATTTATGTGGCCATTATGTGTAAATGTGGCTTTAGGTTCTTTTCTGTTATTTCAGAAGCTAGCTGTGATGGTGTAATCAGCAGCCAAACAGGAGTGACCTTCACCTCACCCGTAACCGTCGTCTGTGACTCTCCATTCAACTTCAACATCACCTACTATTGTGACCTTGACCCAGTGAATGATGCCTACAGCCTGAGTCCGGATGTGGACTGCCCAGGTTAGTGTATCAGGATGGTCCATCATTGTAATTTATCAGGGTTTGAGCTGTTTTCCTTGAAAAATGTTTTGGTCATATAGTTGTGGTTTTTCAATAAGTGTTTGGTGCTATCATTGGTTTTGTTATTGTTGTTGTTATTGTTATTGTTATTGTTCAGCCAGGTCATCACTGCTACTCCTAAATACTGGGCGATAAATTAACTTCGGTGTCTAGAGACAGGAAGAAGGACTAGATACTGGTTGTTTTCTTGTTGTAGGACTAGTTAATAATTGTGTTGTTGTTTTTGTTGTAATTGCCAATTGCGTTGTCGTTGTAGTCATTGATTGTGGTATGCCGGATGCTGAGCAGACCCGTGGTAGTGTGGATCTGAGTGTAGTCGGCTGCACTGAGCTTGGTTGCAGTTATGAGTTTACATGTCTCTCCGGAGCTGTCCGCAGACCAACTGACACACCCGACTACACTATCGTCTGCCAGGATACAGGAACATGGAACTTTTCCAATATCTACTGTGAAGGTTAGTTTTACTGTCACACTCATGTGGGGTGAATTATATTTTATAGGCTTTTTTTCGTCTCTGAAGCCGCCTCTTTAGATACTTTTTCACCAGTTCTGGTTTAGCATGGAGCGCCTCAACGCTTCACCTCATAGTGAGGCTTGTTTTTGTTTTGAGCTATGATTGATTGATGCGAGGAGCTCATATTCACAATGAGAGCGCAATGTGATCTGGATACAAATCCAGGTTCTCATGGTTGCGAGCCCAACATTCCACCACTGAGCTAACCCACTATCAGGAACCCAGGTTCTCATGGTTGCGAGCCCAACGCTCCACCACTGAGCTATCCCACTATCAGGAACCCAGGCTCTCATGGTTGCGAGCCCAACGCTCTACCATTGAGTTAACCCACTATCAGGAACCTAGGTTCTCATGGTTGCGAGCCCAACGTTCCACCACTGAGCTAACCCACTATCAGGAACCCAGGTTCTCATGGTTGCGAGCCCAACGCTCTACCATTGAGTTAACCCACTATCAGGAACCTAGATTCTCATGGTTGCGAGCCCAACGCTCTACCATTGAGTTAACCCACTATCCCAGGCTTTGATTTCTTCCTATGGTTTCTTTCAAAATCAGTGCAAAAATTTTAAGCTGGTCATCCACAGTAGAACCCAGTTTTCACCTTAGCAGATTTTATAGTTTCATTCTCACGGTGTGCTTATGATGTCGAAATTTATGGCGCATATTGTTTTCTTCTTCAGGAACATCCTGTACAGATCCAGGCACACCTGTGGGTAGTTACAGGTACAGTTCAGACGTACTGGACAGTGCCGAGGCGTTCGATCTCACTAATCTTAAGGAGGGTGGTAGAATCTACTTCCAGTGCATCAACACTGGCTTCGAGATGTATGATGTAAACACAGGGATGCCAGCGAATTATGTGGAGTGTGATGGTACCAGCTTCTCTCCTTCAGTAGCTGACTTGGAGTGCAGAGGTACTATTTTACTTACTACTTAGCTGCGCAGCTTATTTACTTGAAATTTGTTGGTTCAGGTGACTTTCCCGAGGTGACCGTTTAGGAAAAAGAGGCTTTGCTAAGGATACCTATGCGATGGAAATATAGTTGATCTGGTTTGAAGGACACAGTGAGGCCATTGTGAAACCATACTGGGTGATTAATGTTCCTTATGTGAGGGGTCTTGGGGTGCAGGAGGGAAGTATTTCAATCAACATGCCAAAAGTATCCTAGTATGAGAAAACAGCCTCTAAGACTCAGAACCCATCAATAATAGACGTATAACATGTGATATCATCATCTACCTATGGATGACGAGTCTGACCACGCAACACTGTTCATTATTTCAGACACGCAGGCTCCCTCAGTCTTATGGTGTCCATCTCAGATTGTGCTTCCTAGATATTCCACATACACTGCGTCTCCATTCATAAATGGCGGATTTCAAGGCTATCATTCCCCACCATTCAGTGATAACACAGGTAGGTGATACCTATCAAGCTGTCCTACTGCTGGGAAACAATCAAGGTTTTCTTTCTATTATTTCACCTGGACACTCGGGCATCCTATTTAAGGAATATCCGAGGGTTCTTGGAGCAGAAGGAGGTAGTAACAATGTGAGGAGCTCATTCTCATTGTGTGCGCTCAGAATGACTAGGACTTGAACCCACGATCTTGAGCCAGGTGCTACGGCCTTCGAAATGAATATTATACATGCATACATTGATCAGCAAAATCTTGCTGGGGTCGATGGCGAGTAGCCTTGGGTTAGTTATTATCAATTATATCTAAATATGGAATGACAGTCGAGAAAACTTGGTTTACCTCGTTGTCATTCATTATAAACTTCATTAGCAACTCTGCAACCTCAGTATGAGTTGTCTCCCCTTTCTATCACAGCGTTATAGCCTAGTACATAAGATATTTGAAGTTGAATAATTTTTGGACAGAACCAGTTCATGTAATAATTCAATGCTTGTTCATGCGGGTGCCCTTTTGTCAATATTTTGCCAATCCTATTTTTACAGGTTTTGCCAGTATCACCATTGAGCCTGTTGGCTTTCACCCAGACTATGTGTTCGATGATGACCTGCAGGTCAACTTCACCGCTACAGACTTCGCTGGACTCACAGCCACATGCTCCATTCAGTTTACTGTACTTGGTAAGTCTGCCATAACAGCAAAAATAGCCAATTTATATTGAGTTAAACCGTCTATTGGATAGTAGTATTTTCGACATGACCTCACCCTAGAAATGCTTGAATATCTATGATTCTCTGTTGTAGATTTAATGACACCAGAGTTGAACTGCAGCTCTGATTTGGTTGTATTGCTCAATAGCACTGATGCAGTGGTAAGATAACCTGGTGGCACTGTGTTAAAATGCATGGTTCTTATGAACTTTTTTTGTTAGAATTTTGAAATCGACAGGCTCGACATGATTGCTTCACTCATGAACTCGTATATTAAGCATAGCCAATGGCTCGGTGAATAAAGCCTTGGACATGAGCCAGTTAGACTCTAGGCTCATGTCCTGCTCTTGCGAAGCCCCTGAGTCGAGCTTGGCCTCTCCTCATAACGTTGAAAGTGCGTACTTTTGGCTACCATTATGGTCAGTAAAATTTCAAGACAGCCTCTCTATGAAGTGAAACAAGGACACCAGCCCATTTGGGTTGTTTTTTATAACTTTTTTATTGTTCTCCTCCGGCACTTGGCAATCCTATATAACAGCCCCTAAGCCTTTTTGGACCGGTAGGAGCTAGGATTTATGTGGGGAGCTCTTAGTCACAATGGAAGCCTGTCACGACCAATATTAAAACCCTGGTTCTCACGATTGCGAACCCAGCGCTCTACTACTGAATTTTTCTACTAACCAGCTTTAAAGTAATGACTTCATTCTAACTGTATCGGATGCTGGTGTTCATGTTGGTTAGCAGAGAGCCGTTTTATATTACAGGTGGAGATAACAGATGAGATGATACTTTCCTTGGTACAGCATACCGTCACTCCAAACCAGATCACTCTTATCAGCTACACAGACCACAGTCAGCCTGATACCACCTGGGATAAAACCATCTCATACGCAGATTATGATAAGATATTCAGTGCTCTGTTCCTTATTGGTACTCCATTCAACTCTATGGTGGATGGTGAAATAGGTACCACCAAGTATAGAACTGCTACCTGTAAAATCTCCATAATACCAACAGGTAGGTGGTGTTTGGAAGTTATTATTTTTTCTTTTCGAATATTCGCCATTCTCTTGAACAGGCATTCCAAGCCTGTGGCTTGTTGGTGTGGTAAGGACTTGGAATTATGTGAGGAACTCATTCTTACATTGAGCTATACTGCTATTCGGTTGATATTCCGAATGAAGGTTTTATAGGCGTTTGGATTTAGATTAGAACCTTTAACACCCGCATCTTTTTGACTTGCAGTGACCTGCGCTGAGGAGTTTGCGCCGAGCCCAGAGGGGATGACACGGATATGCTCAGAGGAGGTAGATGGTACGATGGAATGTGTCTATACATGTAATGGTCTGAATTATGTCAGCATGGATAGGAATGCGGACACACTGGTCACACAGCAGACCCTGACATGTGGTGGCAGCAGTGGTAATGATAGATGGGGAGAACCGGACAGATGCCAAGGTGAGTTGGCTCTACTAAATGACAACAAAGGGGAACTCCCTGATCAGAGTTTAAGGTCAGAGACCCTGAGAGTGCTTGGTGATTATAAGCATATATTATGATAACTGATTACAGACATTGCAAAAATGTCCACAAAGATACAGTTGACCATGTCCCCAGTCCTTTCTGGTCATTGACTTGGTATGTGATTTTTTAATAAAACCTTGGTTATGATCTATTTTTTCTTTCTTAAATAAGCACCGACGATAATATTGAAATCAATCAAAATATAGACACATAAAGACACTGGAGTCTTTATTATTGTAGTTGGAGTGTATGCTAACTATGGTATCCAGTTTACCGGATTATTCTATGTGAAGGCTGGCGCCTCAGAGTCAGCCTGTGGAAATCTTTTTGAGACCATCTACCCTAGCTGGATAGTAAACACTGCCTGCGATGGGTTTGTTGACAGTGTGATCTTAGATACTGGTGGCGCAAATATCATCATAACAACTAACAGTGGATTCGTAAGTATTGGGGAAGCTCCCACGTATGCAATTAGAGTTGAAACTGTGAAGAATCGTATGCTAAGAAGATAAATCAGTTGCTTGCCACTTAGTGGTGAGAAGTGCAACAAAATAGAGAAACACTGCCTACCTTACTATGAATGTGAAGTCACCCTTATTCGAAATCAACCATAAATTTTAATGATTTCATCTACAGATCTATGAGTAGATAACTCTAATGGACTAGGTAGCTTTCCGGTTCAGAGGTGGGGAAGCAATGTGAAGTAGGTGGGGAAGAGGTGGTGGAAGAGGTGGAGGGAAAGAGGTGGGAGTGACATAGACGGACAGGCTGGGGGGGAAAGGTATGGGAAGAACTAGGGGGATGTGGAGAAACTGTAAGGGGAAGAGTTGGTGGAGCGTCCCGCGCCTCATATTTCTCCTGCTCCGTGGGTTTTTTTATCGCAGGTTCTCAGTCAGTTTGTACTTTCTTACAGCTAACTCTGGTAAGAGGTTATTAATGCTGTGAGTTCTCGGTGATCTACTGGCATTCAGTTGGTGACAGAGTGACTAAGAGTTTCATTCAGTGTCATAGCTATTTGTATTTGTTCGCACATACCCATTCCTTCGCATACTCCTTCATCATCATTGGTTTAAACTGCCCCAATTAGTAAACACGATTACCTAATTATTAATAATGACAACATACATGTGCCATGCCAGTGTCGTTAACTTTCCTCAGCGATCTGGCACAAGGTCACGAGTCACTATTAGATCATAATATTTTACATAAATAGCATTACCAATAAGCCAGTAGCTTGGTTATTTGGATAGGCATCCTTTCTTTAGGTTTTACAATACAAATCTGACCAGGAAGAAAGCACACAGTGACGCACAAACTTGGAATCGAACCCGAGTCTTCTAGTCCAAAGCTGATTCTTGCTGCATGGTTGGAAGTCATGCTGATTTGGATTTACCAGTGTCATGAAGTGAATTGCACCACTCCTCCATTGTTTTACTCATATCCTTAGAGTGTAGAGTTTTGTTATTTCCTCACCATGACATCCAGGTCACATGTGCAGTAGTGGTATTTTTTTCTTTTCAGCCTGTGGGGCTTACTTGTTTGGCTGATAGTTGGGTGTTGGTTTAGAGTTGGCTGTATGTGTAATACATCCGTGCATGTGTAATGGATGTGCCGTGTTTTCCGCTTTTTTCTAAACTAGCCAGCGCTCACTAGCCAAACAGAGTCAGTATGCTGTTTGCAGCTTTGGAGTAGCTGCTACTAGTTGTTCCATACTAATAGCGTCTTTATGTCTTTAGATGGTTACCTCTGCCTCCTGGATGCTGGAGATAAATGACGGAAATCGCGGAGTGGAAGCATTCTGCGCCGCTAATGCCATAAACCTAACTGACATCACTATCGCGGATGGTCCAAAATGGCCAGTCAGCACCCTGTCCTGTATCGCCGAGTCTGTCAGCGCTCAGCAGAAGTCCTCCAGCAATGTGGTGATTTCTGATTGGTCTTGCCCAGATGGAGAT
>Ga0224501_10002126_pt1 | contig 15477 bp, 12 predicted proteins | sample SF_Oct11_sed_USG_4_FD_169105 | JGI IMG/M metagenome (GOLD analysis project Ga0224501, IMG submission 169105) | Sediment microbial communities from San Francisco Bay, California, United States - SF_Oct11_sed_USGS_8_1 | ecosystem: Environmental > Aquatic > Marine > Sediment | place: USA... | reverse complement strand
GCCCGTGTGTTTGTGTGCCCACGACCAAAATTTCAGGTCAAAAGTTTAATTCTGAGCATGCGAATGCACCCAATAATTCGCTTTCAATATGCAGTGACTGTTATGACAGCACAACAATTTTTCGGTTTGGCAACTGTTTGGGATCGTCATTTACTGCGGTGACATCTCACAGTCTTCAAACTATCCGACCCATTCAGGGCACGCCATCATATGATCATAATGATCAGTTAACACAGAAGACAACTGTGTGGTAATGCACTGTTAGATGAGCGGTAATGGAAATCCGCAGATGACAGACATTGCCATCAGGGCCCAACGCGGCTTCCCAGTGGTTCAGTTGCCAATGGACAACATGAATCCCGTAGCTTCAGGCCTCATCAGCGGTGCACCCCAGAGTGATGGTATTTTATAGCAGCAACCACGCGCTTTCTGTTGCTAAGCCAGGCTTCATCAGACCTAGGTTTATACGTGCGATCTGTAATAGTCTATCAAACCACTCTCAATAGCGGTTATTCATCCAGTGCCTTTCCTAGACAGGACAGTCAACTGTGTTTCCTTACCTTTTTCTCCAGTTCCTGTTCAGCCATTTCTAGCATCTCCTGCACCTTGAGTAGTTCGTGTTTGGATTCTACCAAACTTGACTCCATTTTACTCGCCTTCTCATTAGCCTGCTTTATATCACCTTCCATTGTCATCCTCAGTTTCTCCAACTAAAGCGCAAACCGTTATACATGTAACATGCTGATATTAATTAATTATGTGTGAAGATAGTCTAATAAAACTGCATGGAGTTGGCGGCTTTATCATCATCATCTTTATTGTCAGCAATTGTTTCTCCACCTCTGAATGATCCATTTGACTTTGTAATATTACAAATATGAAGTCTGTGTGATTCACATTATCAGTCAGTCCTGATTTTAAACTCGGGTACCATACAGCAGAGGAGTGAACCAATCTAGGGTGTACCAAAGAAGACCCATTGTTTCGTTCTCTCAATTTGGATTTGACTGAAGCTGTATATAATCACTAACCTCAGATTGCAGGCCGCGAACTTCACTAGGATCATAGTTAGACTGTCCCTTACGCTGCATCGCTTCCCGAAGCTCGACTTCCTTCGCCCTGAGTTCTGCTGCCAGACGACTTTTCTCCTCCGCCACGTTGATGACCTGTTTCTCGGCATCACCCAGACGATTCTTCATCTTATTTTTCTCCTCTTCTAACTCCTGAATCTTCATTGATAGCAATGCTGACTGTCCACTTTCATTCAGCGGTTCAAGTCTGGATAGACCGAAGTCAGCATCACGTGGAACACCGGCAAACTCCGCTTCTTCAAAGTCTGCAATCCGCTCTAGCAGTTCCTTGTTTTCTAATTCAGAGATATTGGCTTGTAGTTTGAGATGCCATTTCTCAGCTTGTTGAAACAGCTGCCGTAATAGGAGCACATTTGTGTGCGCTGTATTGAGAAGCTCCCCATCCACTTCGCTTCTAACAACAGCGAGCAGGCCATCCAGCATCTCTGTGACCTCGTCAGCTGTGTATGTATCTTCATAAAGACGACTAGATTTCAGATCTTCAAAACACCCATCCACAGACTTCAACCTTTGATTTCGCTGGTAACGCGCGAATCGCATGTATTGCACAACGGTGCTTTGGTGGTGATCGTTCAAACCTAAAGCACTTGCCATGATAAAACTGGCTTAGTTACAATAAAATACTGTGAAAATTACCAGCAGTGTGAGCGGTGAGAAGAAATCGTTTACACTGCTCCTAGGAGATGAAAAATGGCAGTTCGGCGTTCTTTCCGGTAGGTGGCACCAGCACCTGTTTTCTCTGTTGAAATCTCGTGTCCTAAAATATCACCTGTATTTTATCTAACTTCGGTCAATGGTTGAATACGACAATCTTTTTTTCTAAAAAATATATATAATGACATTACGATGAAGTGAAACTATTGTGCGCATGCGTATTTTACGTGTCCAAAGTGAAACAAGCCGTCATCGGCAAACTTTCACTTACAAGTTGTTCAACTTTTTTTCTGTTCACTCCATGATCTTTCCTATTTCGCCAAAAACCCCTGAAGATGGCCTATCAGACTGTTCAACAGGAGTTCATGCTGATGCCTCCTATCACAAGAGCATATACAACAGCCTGTGTGTTGACAACATTAGCGGTGGTAAGCGCAGCGTTGGGTTTTACTTTGACGGAGTCACTGTCGCTGACCGTCAGTGAGAGTGACAGGGTGAGTGACTCTGACTGACTGAGTCTGACTCAGTCAGTGACTGACAGTGACTGTGTGAACGAACGAGTCATTCATTGACTGAGTGAGTCAGTGACTGAGTAGTGAGTGAATGACTCTGACTGTCATTGACTGATTGAGTGAGTCACTCACTCACTCAGTCACTGAACAGTGCCCGAATGGTTTTAGTTCACTCTCCCGGTGACTTTTTCTACTACTTTGCCACAAATACAGGTACAGTCGTTGGATCACACACCACACTCCACATTCACAGTGCGGATATTATTAGACATTCTCTAAATTATTATACCAACAAGTAACTGAAACTGAAACAATCACTAGTTAAACAAATCATTGGCTTTGTCATTCTAGTTCACTACTCTACCTTAGGCGTGCATGTCTATTCAGGGCCATAATATCGCCCCTTTTTTCTTTTACAGCAACTAGAGATAGTAACACCTTTCCAACTATATTTCAACCCATCATTGATAATGCGTGGGCAGGTATGTTTATTTATTTTATGCGACCGCTAGTCTTCTACTTCTACGTGTGATTGCAGATCAATGTGACAATGTTCTCAGACATGAACACCCATTACATGCATAGTTGATTATTTCCTTTGCAGCTCTGGCGGCTGGTGACTAACTACCTCTTTTTTGGAACGATAGGATTTAATTTCCTCTTCAATATGATTTTCACATACCGTTACTGTCGGATGCTGGAGGAAGGCTCATTTAGAGGACGAACCGCCGATTTCTTCTGCATGTTTCTTTTTGGAGGAGCACTCATGACTGTATCCTTACATTAATGAATAGCTAGGGTGACGCGATGGCGTGTTGCATAGTGTACTGGGCCTTGGACCAGAAATGCCTCGCTCGATTCCGTGGTCAGGCAATTAAACTTTGCTGTCTCTAGCAACACGCTGGGCGATTTCCGATCGTAATGTTGAATGACTGAGGCCCACTGATGGAGTCACTTTTTCTATGACTCACATCGGGAACCGGGAGTCATATAGACTCAGTAGGCCAATTTTTGCAGCACTCCTAACTGCTGATCAGCAGATGCTGAGTTATGTGATGGCAGCTGACCCAATGGTCTAAATCCCAACTGGAACACTATTCTTCCCACTGGCCTATGTCCGCATAATTTTAGTAATGCCATTAGAGGCACCCTGTCATGATACCATTGCCACTTCAGGCCCTAGCATACAGCTATGCTATACTCTTTTTCTTACTAATTTGGCCCGACATCTGGCCTCCGGTGGAAGGCCTACTAAGCTTCATAGATTCAATCTTCCTACAACATCACATCCACAGTGGTCTTCAGTCATTACCCATTGATGTTATTAGTTATCAGGTTCGCTCTCCTTAACTATGTGATCAGTTTGTGGCACTCTTTGTGCACTTGGCCTTCCTCGGTCAGGCATTTACGATGATGCTTGTTTATATATGGAGTCGCAGGAACCCTTATATACGGATGAACTTTTTCGGTCTCATGAACTTTCAGGTAATATTATAGTTCGATGATTGACAAACGCCTTGATTATCCTGTATTAAAGCTCATTGGGGGCTGGTCAATTCACCCCATTTCCTACCACACCGGGGTTATCAGTAGGTTGCCTCTTCCCATTATCAGTATCAATTATAGTAACCACTGCTGCAGTTGGCTGCTTCTGGTGCAGCTTTTTATTGCAGTGATCACTACAGCAATGCTTGTCTTTATTTCCCGATAACGGGATAACTGTAACCTTATTCCTGATTCAAGGGGGCACTGTTTTATCCATACTATGATTGTTATTAATATGGCAGTTGACATAATGACTTGCTACTTGAACTCATTGGCATAAGGTGTGATGTATGGACTATCTGAGAGTCAGATAGCTCAGTTACTAAAATGCTTAGGTCCAGATTGTTAAACCCTGGGTGTAAACCCTGACCGTGTGATGCTCTCACTGTGAGTGTGTGGTCTTTATACAAATCCTAGCCCCTACCACTCCAACAAGCCTCAGGGGGGGGCTGTTAAATAGGATGGTCAAGTGCCGAGTTCTTATCCTTCCACTGAGCCCCAGGTTTAGGAGATCTGAGCCAATACCCTGTATAGAATGTTATAAGCAAAAGAGGCAGGACATTCACAAAGAGTTGGCTGACCTGATAATCATGTCCGCGCTGACCTCATTTCATCAGAGGCACCACTGGGCTGACTGCGGGTGGTATACTGAACTCATGCCTGGTCTGTTTTATGTTTCAGGCCCCGTACCTGCCCTGGGTGCTGCTCGGATTCTCTGTTATATTTGGAAACCCAATTATTGTCGATGCCATGGGTAAGAACACAGCATTATGTATAATTTCTCAGTTAAGATAGATTGGGTGTTCGCCGCATGGTCTTCAACCCTTTAACTCTGACAGACAGCGCAGCATCGATGATAACAAAGATTCGCTCCCCTGTCGGCTTTCTGTAAAGCACGGCTGTGACTAGTTAAGCACCCCACTATCTCCCTTCCTCTCACTCTTAACCCTCTATAATCCTTCCAGTTAGATAGTGCCCTCATACTGTGGACAGTGTAATGAGCGGATTGACAATGTTGTACAACATAGCCTTGACTGGAAACATAGGATGCTAAATAATGAGACGATATTTTCCTTTAGAAGTAACTGTAGCTATTTCTGTGTTTTACAGGTATAGCTATAGGACATATATATTATTTCCTAGAGGACGTGTTTCCCAACCAATCAGGAGGATTTAAACTACTCAGAACACCAGCTTTCTTGTAAGTAAACCCACCAAGCTTCTGAGAGCGCGGTGGTTCAGTGGCAGCGCGGTAGTTCAGTGGCAGCGCCATAGTTCTGAGAGAACGCGGTAGTTCAGTGGCAGCGCGGTAGTTTAGTGGCAGCGCGGTAGTTCTGAAAGAGCGCGGTAGTTCAGTGGCAGCGCGGTAGTTTAGTGGCAGAGTACCGAACTTGCAATCGCGTGAACCTGGCCTCAAACCCCGGTTAGGACGAGCAACTGTTGTGAGTGTGAGCTCCTCACATATTCTAGCTCAAAGAACGAGCCTCACTATGAAGTGGCTATCACTATCATTAATGCTGACCCGACCGCGTCGCTCTAGGCTGGTGAAAAACAAGTATATAACTAGGCAGCTTCAGGTCAGTGAAGATGTCATACGAGAAATAAACCTTGCTTTTTCAGCCATGTATCAACTCGGAGCCTAATTAACCTATTCTTGATGCAATGTGAACACAGCTTTTATTAACTGCCGTAACCATGCAGCTTCCCTGAATCTGCCCTTAACTATGTAAAGAGTGCAGTTAAGTTCATCACCTATCCGTCTGTATGCGGGCTTATTCAAGCTTTGTTTTATGTAATAGAGGAGTCGATGGGGTTTTTTCCTCTACAAGACACATTGTCTCCACCTGGGTTTGATGCAGCATTACATCCCGCATAGAGCCTTTATCCAACTTAAACCCCTGAAGATCTGGAGTTGTATTCCCATCAGGGTTTCAGTCCCAATGTAGTATAACTCCAAACTGAAGTTTGTAATTCACCGTTTTAGGCGATATTTGTTGGAGCCACACAATGTGGAGGATCCCAATTATGAGCCATTACCGGAGGAAAGGCCAGGAGGTTATGAGTGGGGAGGACAAAGGCCTGAACAACAATGAGATAATCTCTATAAAGAAAGCGGCGGCTTGAGGCGATGTATACTGCATACTCTCCAGCATCCGATCAATCGCACTATTCTGCGGGTCTGAGGAATCTAGTCTTATGAGCTGGCTGAGCCCTGGAGGACAGCGGTACACATCAGGCACCCTTTATTTCTTTTTGTATATGCTGGGTTTTTCTAATAAAAATAAAAAAAACCTTCAAAAAGTTGGTTCGTGATTTAAATATAAGGTACATTTCAAGTGTGTAAACAAATGAGTTAGATTGACTGACCCCGACCTTCCAGTACCATCTGTTCAGTCTTGAACCTTGTGCTTTACTCTGAATCAGTTGGTGGTCTGGTAGATTGAAGCTGGCCCTGGGCATGGTCAGCTCTTTCTAAGCCAACCATGCCCAGGCAGCAACTTCATTATTTATAGTCTTTGTCGCATCGCCACTGACAGCGAATTATTATTATACATTTGATGTGCATAACGTTTTATTATTAGTATAAAAATAATGTATCACATTTTGGATACAGCAGGCACAGAGGTATAAACAACAGTAATGATAATATACAGGTGTCATGGTATCCTCGCGTATCAGCGAACAAAATAATAAACTATTCAGCGTGCAGTAAATCCGCCGAACAAGCGAAACATCTCTTCCAATGAGCTACACTCGGCTACAAAAACTTTACACAACCTGAGATATCCCCGCGCATTACACACTCATGCCACCCATCTTTATAGCCTAGCATTATCAAGAAAAGATGGATAGAGCCCTAAGCATAGGGCTCTATTTACAGACGAAGCTCAGTAAACAAAGCCATAACTTCTGGTGTGGAAGGAGAGACCTTGTTTCTCCAGCTCTTTCCGTTTAGCTACGAAGTTCTCAGATTGCCACTCAGGGTGCACGGTGAATGTCATTGGCTTACGCGGGATTGTATTCAGGAAGAATGTGTCCCCCACAGTAACCTTGACCTTATAAGGTGAAGGTTTTACTGTGGGTTCGGCACACTTTACAGTGTATGGCATTCTTTCTGGTATTCTCCTAAAAGTGTAGAGAACATGTATGAAGTGGCTCAATGAATGTAATGGTACATGATTCGCATGCGCATTTAGAGTTACAGTCTTGGTAACAACAAAAGTTGGTAGAACGTCTCGCATATAATTATTCAGTGATTTCAAATGCCTGCTACTAACTTGAAAAAATTACGCTATATATGAATTGTGAAATCATAAAACCAATACACCCTCCAGCTACCTTTAGCCAAAAAACACCTAAATAAACACAACTGGTGGTGACCTGGCTGGGGTGACTCTGACAGAAAAATAGGTCTTAAAATCACCCTTCAGATATTGTTGTGGTGAGTTTGCTTTTCTGTTAGAGACTTGTTGAGGGTTTATGGTGGGAGCAGAGAGTTATTCTGCTTTACAGGAAATAGTAAAAAAATTCTATGTAAGGTAGATTTACTGAGGCATTTAGATTCATTTATCCGTACTAACTGGTACTATCTATTAATTTTCACTTTATGCGAGGTCATGTAGCACCAACTTCAGGTGACCTACTTGATATTCAGAGGGTCACCATGCACTTCCACTAGCCATCCATATTTATCTAGCTGTTCCTCATAGGGAGGAGTGGGGCTTCTCTCCTGGACAGGTGTTGGGGGCCTCTCCTCCAGGGTAGGTGTAGAGACAGGCTCCTCCGGGGCCTGTAACTCGTGCTTAAGTTGAGCCCAGTATGTCCGAGAAGCCAGTTTACGCTCAGGAATCTCTGTAAGTATATCACTGTTTATTTGACGCATGTACTACCACAAATATTTGGTTGTGAAGGTGAATACACGCAGCACTTGCATTGAGTACTGTTAAACTCAATAGAGATCATAACTTCAAATAAATGTGAGTGCTACTTCGCATTCCTAGAATTAAATTTCCAAATATATATGATTATGTTGAAATGCCACACTTGAGTTGCAGGTTTCAGAGTATGTGTGGAAGTTATATCAATAGGCACTGATTACAGGTATCATTACTCCGCCACTGGGGAGGGGGGGAAATGCAAGTTAACACAACTCCGTGCTAGACCCGAGCCAGTGCAGAGTCTCCGAGCTAGTCCCAGCCTGGATGAAGGGTGAAGGTTGGTGAGGAACAACATCCACCCATGAAAGCAATACCAAACCATCTTGATGTGTATTTTATGTGTCTTCATTAACAACCCATACAGGGAGACAGCCAGTGAAAGCAGAAGAAGGCATTGATTAATATCAAGGAAATTTTGTTGACAAAAATAAACTAATTATACTTCGGCACTACGGTTTACGACAGTTTGAAAATTCATTCCACAGGATATAAAGGTATAACATTTTGTGTGGGCTAGCGTGGTCACTCTACGCTGAACAACACATAAAGTCACAGCCGGTAATATGAACAGCAGTGCTATAGTCGGGGAAAGCTGGAAACTGTCATGGCTTTTTTGCTGCTGGTGGTCAAACCAATGAGTTCGTGCAGTTCGAACTTGACTTAATCCGCTTGCCAATGTTTTAGAATTGTGATTCTTTTAGTATCATATCGCTTTATAGCACCCATTTGGCTGCTGTGTCGAAAAGTTTACATGGTGGGCTCCTATCTCCAGGTTAGCAGTCTATACTTGATTTGATACTTTAAGAACCACGATTCTAAAACATTAGTAAGCAGGGACTCATTGGTTTGACCACCAGCAGCCAAAAAGTCACGGCTGTTTTCAACTTTCCCAACTATAATGAGGGCGTAAGGCTCTTTCATCTTAGTTTAATGAGTAACAAAGCTCAGAATTTTATAAGCTTTAATGCCTTCTGTGCTGGTTTTAGTTGCCACCAAGAATCAGGATGAAGAGCCCTTAGAGTGCACATATTTTAGGCTTTGAATAGATTAGATCAGCACCCAATGCTCCGTCTCCAAGCCCCTGGAGTAGATTAGGTCAGCACCCAATACTCCGTCTCCAAGCCCCTGGAGAAAGCTGACTAAGATTTGACAATTTTAAGCGAATTTTGCCATAGACATAGCCAAACTGGTCATGGAGATAGAAATTCTTTGCTGTGAATCCACTAACGGTCATATTATTGAGTGACTCAGAGCTTACTATCGCCCCATGCACACCCTTGAAGGTTCTCGATATATTCTCACCTCGGGGCTCTGGTGTGGGCTCTATCTTGATATCAGTGCTCGGAGTTATTGATTTAACCTTGGACCTCGTGCTCGCTGACTTGACACTACGTGTCGGTGATGGTTTGGGTCTGTAAGCGGCAGCACTCTGTACTCGGCCCGACAGCATCTGAGCCGGAGTTTGGGGTCTATGGAGGAATGGGGAGGGGATAACTACAGGAGAAGGTGCTGCTGGCCGCTCACACGCTGTCTCTGTGTTGTCCTCATCTCTGTAATCAGAAGCATTGGGGGGCTCACCATTATACTCAGACGAGGTTCTAACTTAGAGCGTGGCAATAAGACCCACGACCTGCTTATCTGGTCTTGCTGGATTGTATAGGAATTAACAGACCTAAATTCCATTCAATGAGAAAGAGATCATTGGCTCATCCTTTTACATCTGACTTCCAGTGACCCACTGATTTACCTGAATTTTGGTATTGGGAAAGGCGTAAGCCAGGGTATTTGTACTTGCCACTACAAAGGCATTACATGTAACCTCTCGCCAAGACCATGCCATACATTGATATGGCTTTCAATCCTTCCGCTTATAATCCCACACCCTCAGCATCATACCGATTATAATCCCACACCCTCAGCATCATACCGATTATAATCCCACACCCTCAGCATCATACCGATTAATTAATGCATGGCAGCCCTAGGTGGAAAGCAGCTATGAACTCTTACATGTTCTGCGTGTTATAAAGTCACCACATAGGTTTACTACACACTAACCTTGATGGTATAAAGGGTCCAGTAGGGTCCACAACCCCGATGATAGTCGGTTGTGGCTGCCAGCCATGATAACCTTTGCCCAGTTTAGGTGTCGGAATATTCTTCGCCTGGCTGTTAGGTCGGCTTCTCTCAAATATAAACTGACTGGGAGGCACTTCCTCATTCAGAGAAGCTGGTCTGCTTCCTTCTATCATCAGTTTAGACACATCTGGTACCTGCCGGAAAGACAGAACGCTAGGCTGTGTAACCACTACAGAAATTATCTTCTCATTCAAATCAATGGGGGAACAAAATTCATGCAAATTGTTTTATTCATTTGATGCCGAGAAACACAACATGTCTCACCACCAAATTCGCTGATTTTCGCATTCGGAAAAGCCCTTGTACATATTTGATTGCTCAAAAGTGAAACCAGTTAGCAGCCTTTATGTGAGAGGTCTTCATGTAACATTTGATTTGATTGGGTTCCACGTATCAATCAATTAAAATGTGTGTAACATTAGCAGCGCTGCAAACACATGTATCAGTGACATGGCAACATTGATTACTAAACCTGACACTTGACACGAACTGACATTGTTGATCATGCCAAGGTCCATCACCGATATAGCGGTCTGTGCTTCACCAACCCACCCACAACCGCCAGCATGGTGCATACTGCTATATTACAATGCAGGCACTGCGAATAAACAGTATAATGACTGTCTATATGTTTAAATAACTCCTGCATCACCTTTATTTCCAGGGATATTACAGGTGATTGCACTGGTAGTGGGAACGTGTCTTTATAACGGGTGAGGAGAAAGTATCCTAATAATCTTTTACTGAAACAAAAGCTTTATTTCTTCTAAAACTATTCTTAATGCAGAGCCCTTCGGTGCCTTTTTACCAGGGTCTCTTTTAGGGCCTTTACAAATATTATACCAAAATAGGACACAAGGCCAATTTTCCAAATGACACCTCCAGACTCCGGTGGGTCTGTTGGGGTCTTTGTAGAGGCTCTGGTTACAAGGGTCTCCGGTACTCTAATACTCTGCGCGATTTATGCTACAGTTAGATCGCACAGAATCAGAATGCCAACATCTTTGCATCTTCTGCATCGAAACCGGAACCGGAATATGATGGTTATAGTTAAAAGCGGGTTCGCTGATTTACACGCAAAGATCTTGCAATCCATGCACGTATTATTGACAAAATAACCTGCTGTTGGGTTGCAATGTCATGGGGAGGGCTCTAGTGCTAATGAACTCTGAGCTCCTACAAGACCCACGCGTGCGCAATGACCACCAAAGACCGCCTCATAACGTACACTGGTACATTCCATCGGGCTAGTTCACGTTCTTATACAAACTAAAGATCGTGTCATGTCTTGGTATAATCTTTGGTCTTCACCAGGGGCTCTCAGTGGCATTACCAGGGGCTCTCCGGGTATTTACCAGGGGCTCTCTGGGCCTTTACCAGGGGCTCTATTACCTTTTCTCCATAATGGCCGGAGATGCTAGCAGTTCTCGGTCGTACTACCGCCGGTCGGCTCTGCTTCTGACTTGGAGTGGCGCTGCGTACGCGGCTCCCTCTGGCGGATCCGAGCGCCCGACTGCCAGGAGGGGTGACTCCCTGGGGATTACTGTGATGTAACTTGCTGTTCCAAAACCTGAACAGGCATTCTTTGTCTACAGGATAAACGAATGGTGGCATCAGAAGTGCTGCCTGACCGCACATTCAGGGGAACGTCAGCAGACCATTCTTTGGTTATTATCCCTGGGCCTCTATCTATTTATCATATTTACTATTACTGTATAGCGCAATGAATTCATACTACATATCAGAAATATATTTCAAGTGCAGTGTCGAAGGCATTCCAGGACATTTTCACCTAAGTGTTTTCGATATCCTTATCATCATTCCATCTCAGCCTTTTTAATACAATCATAGTCACAATGTCAAGCCTTCAAAAATTTAGGTCGGCTGTGTTGGATTGCAATAGGGCATGCGGCTGGGCTGTAGCTCACGCAAGCTTCTAAGTGAAGCTCGTTCTAGAAGTGTAATTTAAAAAAATATGTATATAAGTGATAACAAAAATGAGTATAGGGTCCGAGTTAGAATCAGAACGGTGACCCCGGTCTGAGTGAATCCAGCTTTAGTGCACTTCCTGGATTGTTCCACACCCAGAATCAGAGTGTGAGATGGGCTGTAAACAATTCTATGGCCAGTTGCAGGCTATAAGCCTGATTTGGACATCTGGACCTCAATTAAAAAGGGAAGCACAATTGCCCCACAACCCATTGTAACAAACACCCATTGTAGTAACCAGACTGTGCAGTTTGGGATTTGTAGATATCGCTCATTCAGATATAATGTTTGTCATATGTTTGCTGCTGTCACTATGGTAAAATAGATTAGGGTTCTACTTCTCAGAGATTGGAATTTCTAACATAAAAACTCAATAATTACATCATTTATAAGCTTTTGAGTAAATACAATTCAAATATGAATTCAATCAATGAGCAGCTAGAAGATGAGAAGTCAGTGTAGAGCCATGCATTTCCTGATAAAGTATAGCCCTTTAGGGTAAATCAGGTGCATAAGCCGCATGTCAGAATCAGGGCTGATACTAGAGGCCCTGCTGACAGGAGAGATTTTTGAAGTCCATAACGATTAGCTTATAATCATCATTTTGCTAACTGTGCTGTGCACTGTGAACTTCCAATCCTCTATACTACAACCAACTGGGAAATTTTATGGTTGGCAACTTCAGCTGAAAGTCAGCAGTATTTTACAGCAGTATAGCACAATCAGGGTGCTGATTAAGACAACAGACCAATTTCTAGAGCCCTGTGTAATAACCTGGCGAACCTCAACAGTTGTGTAGTCAACATCACATAGGCCATAGCAAAAGTGTGAAAGTTTCGGCTTGGAGTCATTCCAGAGTTCTCTCAAATGGGGGATCTGTTTGATAAAACTTCCTGCCTCATGACCAGGCTGATCATTTTGGATATTTTACTGGTTTAAAAGAGTTGATATATATTCCAATTTGCATGACACCAAGGTATAACTCACTCGACGTATTACTTGTAACTCACACAATATATAAACCGTAACGCTTGTTCAGTGAGTGATTTTAGTTAGTTAGTAGTCAGATTAACACTTACCATACCCATGTTTCGCCCGAGGATTCTCATACACATTCACCTGGGACGGGTACCAACCATACGTTGACTCCTTAGACACATTATTCCTCACTATCACCATCGTCTAAAACACCAGAATGTTCTATGATCCCTTACTTCCCACCTGCAAAAACGGCCGACAGGCTGTGCATCTGTGAAATGAAATGGTTTGTACCATGCGACGGCACTAGCTGGCGTATCTAGTACATTGGAATATTTGAAACTGGAACCATGTTGGGTGATGTGTAAAGGAAATTACCTAGAGATTCCGGAGTTCATTATGCTGGACATGACGCGCAGACCAACGGAAAGATGCTCTATCAGCCGAATGGGGGAGTGAGCGAGCGAGCGTGTACCCAGTATCACTCGGGCATCTCTTCTCTCTGATACCATGATTATATTAGTGTGAATGAGTGTGAGTGGGCGACTGATCAACATCGATGACTGCTAATCATAGTATAACGATGGTCAAACTACTGATCGCCAAGTGCTAAATACTAAATACTAAAGGCTATAAGACTTTGGTAAATTCACTGCTGCCCTGGGGGCCATGTGAATATGGAGATAGGACTTGATTCAGCGCAGACTCTGTTTCTATGACAGCTGGGTCTGGTTTAATAACTAGTACCGGGGTCTTGGGCTTGAATTCAGGCATAGTGACAGATACTGTGAGACACAGGTTGTATTTCTCATCTTACACAAACAGAGATAAGAGACTAAAATAAACCATAGCAACAGGATCAACAAAGCTAGCCTAAGGTGGATTCTGTCATTCTGAATTGATTTGAATCGAGTAGATTGAGTATGAAGTAAGGTTAATTAAAGACCCTGTCAAAACTTAGCATGTGACTGGGGGCTGTATTGTGACTGGGTTAGATTGTCCGAAGCGGAGATGGGAATACATGATATATGAAGCCAGAGTATTGAGCGGATCACTTATCAGCACTTGTAATTCACATCAAAGGACCAACATCCCGGTCACGTGTACAACTCAATTTCGGTAAAGACTTTCAAATCCTGAATATATAAAGACTGGAAACTCCCAACCCCACATCCACACAGTCCTATTTCCATGGCCTCATAGCCCCTTTACATAAGAGGAGAATCGCATAGAGTTTCTATACGAGGTCATCACATTGATTTGCATATGTAATCAACCAGGCCTAGTATCGCACGATTCTAGTGTCTCTGACAACACACTCCACCAGACTTTACACAGAAGGGTTGGCTGGCCGAGACTGACATTCTAGCATACGGCAGAGGACATATGGAGACAGCACGTCAGTGAGCAATGACTGCGAAGTGACACATGGGAAAACCAAACCAAAAGATCATCCATAATAAAGTCACTTCCAGCATGACATGTGGAGACTGTATACCACACGCAAAAGGTGATTATAATACTGATTTGTGAGTCTTGTCAAGTGGATCTTTGCACGAGGTTTCTTCAGTACAGGAGGTAGTAAGGTCCCTGACGCGATACATGTGCGCGAAGTAAAAGTGAGTCCTTCTGTTGGCAGTGCCTGCTTCTACCCTGCACCAGCCGCCCACACCAAATAGTCCACAGGGTTAGAATGACTAACTAGAACCTATGTTTAGTCGAACTCTTAGGGGTTCTAATCCCCAGGTCTAAACTCTGGAGGCGGTCTTTGCCATATAAACGACTCTTGTCTTTAAGCTCATCCATGTTATAAAGTAGTTAAAATGCGAACAGTGTAAGGTCTATAAAGAGGCATAAAATGAGAAATATACAGATGGATACATCAAATCTATGTATATACATACCCACAGAAGGTAAAAAGCAATTTCATATCAAGTCACTTAAATTGATATAACTATGAATGCTAATCAGTCTTACCTGTTAGTAATAGAAGCCACTGTGAGTGAGAACCCTTATAAATATAGTGTCCCCCTGACCGACTCAAAGTCTCTCACTCAGTATGGCTCTAATTGAGAGCTAGCCGGTTGCTAAGGACTCACTATTTGCATTTCACTGCTTTACAAACCAGCTGATAAAAGCATGCTATTGTGCGATAGCTACTTATGCCGGGACTCAATGGAAAGTAATTGTAATGTCTTAACTATTTAACCGACTGGAGAATGCGTCTTTTAATAGCTGAAAATCAGCGATAACATTATGACATCATCACGGTATAATTGCAGCAAAACCTGCCAGTTAGGAAATATCATGGAATATAGGAACATAATAGAGGATGCAGAGATTTATGGGAAATATTCCGGAGACTGAACCAGAGGTAGGGGCTGATGTGAGACTTCTGTTTAGTTCTAATCTCAATCTCACTGCAAATAGAGCTACCCATACAAAGATTCGGATCGGCCGGCGGAAGGGAGAGGTTGTAAGCTGGCAGTAGCAAGAATGGACTGTGGGGGGGGGTGTATGCAAACACTGCCATGACGAGTTGGGAATGAGTGTATACCAAATTGTAGAATTGTTCAACACTTAAACTGCAAACTGATATTATTCTATCAACACAGTTTTCAAGATTGCATA
>Ga0224501_10002125_pt1 | contig 15480 bp, 20 predicted proteins | sample SF_Oct11_sed_USG_4_FD_169105 | JGI IMG/M metagenome (GOLD analysis project Ga0224501, IMG submission 169105) | Sediment microbial communities from San Francisco Bay, California, United States - SF_Oct11_sed_USGS_8_1 | ecosystem: Environmental > Aquatic > Marine > Sediment | place: USA... | reverse complement strand
AGTTGGGAAAATATTTTCTCCGATTTTAACCAATGACGGCTTGTTATTGATAAGGTAGATTTCAGCAAATTCTGTTTGAATAAGTTCAACGTTAGCTTTAGCCTTGAAGATTTGCTCTAAATTGATTTTAAGTTTTTCTGAGGCTTTTTCTAAGAGGGCTTTTGCATCTTTGGCTTTTAAGAAATATCTTCTAAATTTTTCTGGCATAATGCTTCTCTCTTAGATAGGTTTAAATGGTATAAGTTTAAGTATAAAAGACATAAAATATAGTTCGAGGCTTCAGAATGAGCGAGATGACAACAGAAATTCTTGAGCAAAACCTTGGGAAAATCGTGCTTGTGCGATTGAAAGGTGGAAAAAGTTTACGTGGAAGATTGAAGGGGTTCGATCAACATTTAAACTTGGTTTTGGAGGAAACAGAAGATACTACGAATGCTGAAAGCATGAAAAAGCTAGGGCTAATAATTGTTCGAGGAGACAACGTGGTTCTCATTTCACCTCCGCCAAGGTGACACCTTTGGGAAAGGGAACACCATCTTTTGGCAAACGTGCTGGCAAGACGCTTCACATACGTTGTAGACGGTGTGGAAGAAGGTCATATAACGTGGCAAAGAAACGGTGTGCGGCTTGCGGTTATGGAGAAACAACAGTTATTAAGAGGTATTCTTGGCGAACTAAAACCCTTAATAGAGAAAGAGTACGCTAAAATGCATTATTTTGTTTATTGTGAAAATTGATAATACGCTTTATCCTAAAAGTTTTTTTACTGGCAAAGGGGTTTGAAAAAAATGGCAGCTCAGATTATTCGAACACACGCATAAATTTTTGGCGCAGGATGCTAATTCGAAAGGTTCTTCGCATCTTCTTTATTTTTAGCCTACAAAATTACTGTAGGAGACACAATCCATAGCCAAATGTTGAAGGCTCCCCATATTATATCCAAAGGAAACGGCGTCATTTTAAAACCCGTTAGGGCGACTATAAAACCGGCTGAGGCATCAACCGTTATAGTTACTATTTTCTTAGCGTCCATTTTTCCATAGTCCCCTTTCTCTGGCAATGTTATCTTGAAATTGTGAATATACGTCATCAGAAGCTATGTACTACTACCGTAGTAACCCTTGTCAATTTTGACGTAGATTAATGGTCCCTTGCTTCGGGTTAGTTCTCTTGCTTTCCTTAAAGTGTTATTAATAACATTCATTGCTTGTTCTTCTTCATTAAGGTACTCTCTGCTTTTTTCGCCTAATTCCATTTTTAGGAGGTTTTCTGCGAGAATTGATGTGCCGCAGATTTCTGCATTCTTAATGAGCGTGGATGTTACGAGTTCTTGCATTTCTTGACGGTTTGAAAGTTTTCTCCATAATGGCTCCGCATTGCTGAGGATTTTTGTAACCTTATTCCATCTATTAGAATTTTCGTTGCCTATGAGCAGTTTTACTCGTTCTTTCCATTTTTTAAGCCATATTCCCGTCCAAATGCCCAAAAATTCTTCCAACTCGTTTGGATTTTCGTTGAAAAACTTTTCTAACATTTCCACGAGTTCGCATTCGTTTGCTTCCTTCCCAATAAGGTTCCAATGGACTTTAAGATAGTTTGTTAAGTCTTGGCATGCTATTTGGAGTACCTTTCGGTCTGAACCGAAAACATCCATCGTTGGATCTATTTCTTTAAATTTCTCCGACAATAGCATTTCTATGAAATTCATTGGATATTCCCGCTCGAAGCCTTCTCCACCTTAAACTAGAGATTGAGCTTTTAATTAAGCTTTATTTATGGTTGCTTCTATAACTGTTTTCAGTAATTTTTAGCTATATTACAGTTTTAGGAACATCTAAAGCTTGTTTTACAAGCTATTCAAGAAAATCTGGGAGTTTATTGACGCTTTCAAGAATTAAATCTGGTTTCTCCCTCTCTAGCTCCTCACGAGAAAAAATTCCAGATAAAACTGCAACTGTTTTGGCTCCAGCATTTTTTCCGGCTTTTATATCCGCAACAGAGTCCCCCACAACAACACATTCGCACATTTGAACGTCAAATTGTTTTGCACATTTTATAAGCGCCTCTGGAGAAGGTTTTGGATCACGCGTGTCCAAGGCTGTTATTACGTATTGGAAGTATTTTGCTAATCCGAATTTTTCCAGCTCTTTAATGACTTTCTCTTTGGGAACATAACGCATGGTGGTTAATGCCAGCTTTGCTTTCTCTGAAAGTTTTTTCAGGGTGTCTGAAATTTTCGGTATCGGTTTCGTTTTTAAGGATGTTGCTTGATAGTAGGCGATAAGGTATGCGTCTAAAAATTTTTGCACATCAATTCCTTTCAGCAAGTCTTTTATTGGAAGGTTTTGTTCGATTCTCTTTGGAATCTCTGTTACTATTTTGACGTCTACCATTCTTTGTCCCATCGTTTTGAAGGCGGTTTTTACTGCTTCTAGGTAAGCCTCTTTTGAGTCTACTATTGTGCCATCTAAGTCGAGGAGTATTCCTTTAACTTTCAACTTTGTTTTTTCCATCGCTTACTCTCTTTGTTTTGTGCCTATTACTGCTTATGTTTCGATAAGTTTTTATTTACGGTTAATTGTTTAAGGTAAATACCTTAGGAATGAAGGGCAATGGTTAGGAAAGCACGAATACGATTAACAAGCACAGACTACACGAAACTTGAAGAAGTATGTGAAGAACTGAAAGCCATTGCCCAGAAAACAGGAGTTAAACTGAACGGTCCAGTTCCGTTACCCACTAAGAGGCTGCGGGTTCCCGTTTTGAAGTCGCCTTGCGGTGAAGGGACCTTAACATGGGACAAATGGGAGATGCGAATTCATAAGCGCCTAATTGACATTGACGCTGAAGAGCGTGTCATGAGGCGTATCATGCGGATTCGTGTTCCGGAAGAAGTGCATGTGACCATAGAGCTTCTCTAGTCATTTAAGCAGCAGTTTACTTTTTCTGTTTATTCCATTTGAATAATGGGCATTGTTCGCATTTTTCCAAAGTTTCTAAGCCTTTCTTCGTTGTTTTAAAACGGTGTTTCTCATCGATTTCCAGCAGTCTTTTCCCTAATAATATGTTTAAATACTGTTTCGTCTGTGAATACGAGAGACCCACATCCCTCATCAATTCCGTCTTTTTCTTTCCAGCAGTCGCCTTCCTCAATATTTCGAATGTAATGTCATGTCTATCCCGGTTAACCATTTACACCACATACTAAAGATTGCTGCTCACCGTATCTAAGTTTTTTCATTCCCTAAAACAGTGTTGCCGGTATGAGTTGATAAGAGATTATCATGAGGATTAGACTTGGTGTGAATGTTAAAACCCAGTCTTTCTTGTTCCATTGGAAAATTTTGAATCCGTCAAGTATTCCCAAAGGGATTAGGTTAAAAAGCGCTATCCAAGCGTTAAAGAAGGCGGCAAGTGCAAGTATGCTTATTTGCTGAGGAAAAAGAAAGGTTCCGGCAAGAAATATTGTTGACAGCGTGATGTTTGTCATTGGTCCTGCTATGGATGTTTTTCCAATGCTCTTTATATCCGCAGATCCAGCAATCATCACTGCGCCTGGAGATATAATCTTGAAAGGCGGCGGTGTGATTATAGAAATTAATGTTAAAATGGCGCCTATGAGTGTCAGCCTAAACTCTGCCCACAAGCCTTCTCTTTGTGCAACTATTTTGTGAGCTATTTCATGTAGGAAAAAGGATGTTGTCAATATTATTGTGAAAGTAACTAACATAACATAATCGGTATAGAAAAGATTTGAAAACAATCCTAATGATAGTCCAACGCCAATGACCAGCAACGCGGCTATTGTTAAATGCTTGATTTCTTTACTGCTGAAATGTATCTTTCCTCTTTTTAGCTGAGTTGGCGCATAACTAATCGTATATTCGTACGGTCTTTGTTTTTGAATAATTATGGGTTGTGTTTCCTCTTTTGGTGCGCGTGCTTGTTCCATTCGTGGGCATTCATGATTTTCTGGTAGGCGATGTTCGGAACAGAAATAGTCTCCACAATATTGACATCTAAAAGGTAGAAAGACTTCTTTCTGGCATTTTTGGCACTTCATGTAGGCGCACGCTTTTTGTGTTAAGATGCTGTTGGTTAACTGTTTATATGTTTCTGTGTGTGCGTGCAAATGCGCGAGGCCTCTCTATTTGGAGCCTAATAGGTTGTTTGGTTTGATTTTGAGTTGTGGGAAAAAGAGGAACCGAATGACAGTCTGTTGTTGATTTCGTTGATTAAGGTAGGATAAAGGTCGTTTCTTTTTGTTTGTTGTTGTAGCAAACTTTGAAGTGGTCGAATATGTCTGTTCTGCCGAGTAGTGGTGGGATGTTTTCTGTTTGGGCGAAGGCTATTCTGGCTTTAAATGTTTCTTCGCCTAGTTTTGTGTTTAGTTCGTGGACGTAGACTTTGATTTTGCCTCTTGTTATTCCTCTCACGTATCCGGATTTCCCGGTTCTAAGTTTGTAGCCTAAGCCTTTGCATGCTGATTTGGGTAGTAGGGTTATGTCTGCGCCTGAGTCTGCGTAGAGGGTGAAGCCTCTCCATTTTTTTTCTTGGCTTGTAGGTAGATTGTGGCTACTGGCCTGTAGATTTCGCCGACTAAAGTCGAAAATTCTCGTCTATACGGGAAGACGTGTTCTCTCATAGTTGGTAAGTAGCAACTTACATGATTTAAAATTTGTTAGCTTAAATAAGCTACTATCCTTGAAATGATAATATCTTTTTTATGATTATAGAATAAGCAGGTCTTCTGTGGGAATGTAGGTAACTATAATCTTCTTCTCTGGATGCTTTTTTTCCAATTCCTCAATTTTTTTGTAAAGGTTTTTCCCAGATGCCACTACTTTTCCGTCCATGACGGCTACGTATTGACCTGCGTATTTTCTCATTTCTTCGTGGCTTATTTGGTGGGTTTCTGAAGTTTCCATGGTTGTTCTCTCACTAGTTACTTAACTAATATTATTTATTGTTTATTATGTATTATCCTTGCATTAGGGTTTTTAGTTGTTGGATTTCGTTGGCTAAGGCAGGATAGAGATAGTCAAGAATGCGGTTAACCTCGTAATCACCAAAACCAAGCACTCAGGAGGAGTTAATCGCAAGTGCGTTGATTTTGCTCAAAAGCTTGAAGTTGAACTTTATGCAAGCCTTTAGATGGCTTTTTCAAGGGAATATTGTATTGTGGTTGATCTTGAGAAGCTTGCTGGTTATTCTATGCTCGCGGTTTTGCAGCTACGGTTCGTGGGTTCAAATCCCACCCCCCGCACTAGTCTAGAGCTAGAATCTGAGAACGACGTTTATAATCTCGGTTACACGCTCTCTTTATCTGAATTCATAAAATAAAGGCATCAAAATTAACATCAGTTCCATTTTTGTGAGTATGTCAACATCACAGTTGTGAAACAATATTCTTCGTAAAAACATAAATAGTGAGGGAAGGACAGTGGATGCTGAAATAATAGAGGAGTATCAAGAATGTGCAACAAGATTTCGTTCGGATGACAGATAAGGCCCACAAGCCTTCCGAAGAAGAAATAGCAAGTTTCATTGGAGAACTGGCAAAGGAAGCTTGGCAAGAGACCATAAGATTCGTCGAAGACAGCTATGGTCTTGAACCAGAAACAATATTCTACGGAGAGAAGTACGGCTGGACAATTCGCTACCGCAAAAGCGGCAAGACGTTATGCTCGCTTTTCCCTGAAAAAGGCGGATTCACAGTTCTATAGTTCTTGGCAGAAAAGAATCCGACCAGTTTCTTTCGATGCGAGATGAACTGAGTTAAGATTCAGAAGCTTTTCGAGAACGCAAAACAATATCACGACGGACGCTGGTTATGGATCAGATTATTAACGAAAAGCGATGCCGATGACATAAAGAAACTTCTGCTGGTGAAAAGAAAACCAAAGAAAACAAAATCCTGAAGCAGGAGGTTATTTGTGATGCGATGGAAGATAAAACGTATTTTCAATTATACAGATGAGAGAGCATGGGGAAATGGCTATTGCAATGGTGGTTTCCATGACAAATTACCTTCAGGCAGAGTCTATTTTCAAGAATACTTTAAACATTGGATAGGTCTTTTTGATCCTAGTGACAAATTTCTATGGACAGCGGGCTTAATTAATCCAGGCGTGAGTAAAACACACATCGCTGTTGATTTAAAGAATCCGCATTACATAACAACATCTCCCGATGACAGGGCAACTCTGGTTTCAAGCGGTGGCACTAATAAAATCTATAAGATTTATCTAGAGAAAAAATCTGCGAAACTCTTCATAGACACTGAAAAGATGGGATTGAAAGATGTCGGAAATTGTGAGTATGATCTAGATGGAAATATCTGGTCAATGAAGTCACAGGTTGTAGAGTGTGGCAATTTGATTCAAAGGGTAATATAAAGCAAGTTTTAGGGCGTGGCACACCTGGGTTTCAGCAAAAACCGACTTCATTTGATAAAGCTCTTTTCAATTGGGTTTACGATCTAAGGCTGGGACCAGATGGAAATATTTATGTTCTCGACAGCAAGAACTTCGCCTTAAGAATGGTTGATGTGCAAGACCAGAAAGTTACCTTAGTTGTGGGAACTGGAAAGCCAGGCTACACAGGAGATGGTGGCGATGCACTTAACGTTACGCTCGGCTCGGATCCAAGAGAACGTTTTGACGGTCCTTACTCTCTGTCCCTAGATGAGGATGGAAATATTTACATCGGTGATACTCAGAATCATGTTCTTCGTATGGTTGAAAAAAAGACCAATATCATGTCAACAATTGCTGGAAGTCACAAAGTTAAGCTACATGTAAGAAATGACCCTCGGGAGACAGATCCGTTGAAGCTCAATTTACCGAAGATAAGCAGTCTGGATTATTTTAACAACTGCCTTTTCATACCCGAAATGGATGGAGACATGATTATATTAGAAAAAATAAAATAAACTGGAAAGATCTTCTATGCTAAGAGGTACATTGCTTAGAGAGGGAGAAAAATACCTTAATTGTCTCATATCGAGAGGTATTTCCACTGCGTTGCGGTTGAAATCGCGAGAATTTAAACGGAGATTTAAACCTATTCCCCCGCACCAAACTTTTAAGTTGAGGTTTAGATTCTCGGTTTCTCATCTTTCATGTAAAGTTGTAACTAATTTTCCGCAAATCATAAAACTGAGGCAGAAGACATAGCGAATGATGATTATAATGGTAAAGATAATCGTCGTTTATGAGTCGAAGTATGGTAACACCAAACTTGTAGCGGAAACAATCATAGAGGGTATCAGAGAAGCTCAAGGAGTGGAAACTGTGCTCAATGAACTTAAAGAAGTTGACCTCAACAAGATAGCTGAATATGATGCGATTTTGATAGGTTCTCCGAACCACTATGGCGGACCAACTAAAAGCGTAAGGGAGTTTATCGACAAGCTGAAGAAACTCAACTTGCATGGAAAACATTTTGCTGTCTTTGACACATACTTAGGGAAAGGTTTCTTCGAAAAAGCAGCGAAGAAAATGGAGAAGAGAATAAACGAAAAGGTGCCTGGCTTGAAACAAATAGGTCCCATGCTTTCAATAGCGGTTCAAGGATCGAAGGGTCCCATTATGGAAGGAGAGCTTCTTAAAAGCGAAGAGTTCGGAAAGAAAATAGCAACTCAACTTAAAACATGAACTTTCCATAGTTTTAGATGATTTTAGGCCAAATTTTCCAGATGTATCAGAAACCGAGAATCAAACCAAAGTTTAAACCTGAACCCCCCGCACCATCTTCGAGTAGCCATTTTCGCTCAAATTTCGCTCTTTTTGAGTGTAGGATGGCAGAAAATCGCCTTTAGAAAGTAGGTAGTTTTTACTTTCACTCGAGATCTACAACTGTCAATTTCGGAAAAGCGAGACTTAATGAAGGTTGTTAAATACTTAAAAAGAATGACTTCAACTAAATCTAAGCGTAAGCGATTCGATGAGGGAAAGGTGTTTGAGGGCTTTCAGTTTTGTTCATGCTGCAGATTTACATTTAGGCTATTCGCAATATGGTTTGGAAGTTAGACGCGAAGACTTTGACAGGTCTTTCCAAGAACTAGTCGACAAAACCATCAAGTTAAAACCAGACTTCATAATTATAGCCGGAGATTTATTCCATCATGCACATCCTTCGAATGTTACTTTAGAAAACGCCATCAAAAACTTCAGTCGCCTCCGAGAGGCTGGCATTCCAGTTTTAACCGTTGACGGTTCACATGATTCAGCACCTAATGCTGTGACTGGCACCATCTTGAATCCTCTGGACAGTGCTGGATTGATTTATCATCTGCCTAGGCATGAAGGGGCTTGCTGGGGGAAGCCAGATTGCTGCTACATTTATGGTGTGCCCAACTTCAGAACTAGACGCAAAACAGAAGAATTGCTTCCGGCTTTCATGGAACAAAACAAACCAACGCCAGACCCAGCCCTGTTCAACATTTTCGCTTTTCACATGGCATTAGACCTTCCAAGCGTAAAGCCCCCTTATATAGAGGCTGAGGCTCCACCTGAGCTCATACCTGAAGGCTTCGACTATTACGCAGCTGGACACGTGCACATACCCTATAAGGAAAAGTTTAAGACTGGATTGCTTGTCTACAGCGGATGCACAGAAACCGTCAACTATGATGAAACCAAAATCAAGAAAGGCTTCTACTACGTCAAGGTAGACGAAAAAGGAACGGTTTCACCAGAGTTTATAGAGCTTGAATCTCCACGCAAGTTTACTGTTTTAGAACAGGATTTTACGGGTGTAACTCCATCAAAAATTACAGAATTAGCCGTTCAACTTGTGAAGGGAGCCGATGAAGACGGAGTAATAATTATTCCTGTGTTGAAAGGAGTTTTACCTGCAGAGGCAAGCCGTGCAGAGGTAGATGTTGCCCAGATTAGAAACGCCGCTGAAAAGGCTTTGTCTGTGCATCCCCTTATTCTGTTACGTGAAAGCGAGGTTTCAGAAGAAGTTGTTCGTTCAATCTTCGAAAGCGAATTCAAAGATTTGAAAACGAAGGCTTTCGAATACTTCCTGCAGATTTTTTCTGAACGCCATAGCCGCGATGAAGCCGAAAAAATAGCCCGCATTGCAGTCAACCTAATTGAACCGTTAACCAAAAAGCAAGAGGAAAAAGTGAAACAAACCATAGAGGAGCTTCTAAAATGAAGATTGAAATTGTCCAACTAGAAAACATTCGCTCTCATGTGAAATCAACAGTGCCCTTTGCAAGAGGCTTCAACTGCCTTGTGGGCGGTTTGGGCTGTGGAAAATCCAGCATTTTATACGCCATAGACTTCGCATTGTTTGGAGACCCACTTGGCAGAAGCTACGAGTATCTGCTACGTGAAGGCGCCGACAGCGGAAAAGTTGCAGTTCAGTTTGTTCAAAATGGGAAAAGCTACAAGATATCCCGTGGACTGAAAAGACGTGGGAAGGGCATAGGACAAGACTTTGACGAACTGAAACTTTACGAAGGCGAAAATCTGATGGCAAGCTTGAAAAGTGAAGCTGTGACAGAGCAGTTTAAGGCAATAACGGGTTTAGATAAAGAACTTTTTCGCGAGATAGTGTGGATTAGACAAGAGCACTTAAAAGAACTCCTAGACGCACGACCTAGAGATAGACAAACACGCCTAGACGAATTGTTTGGACTATCTGACTACAATATAGCATGGACCAATATTGCAAATTACCAACGGGACTACGAAACAGAAAAACGGGTTTATGAAAAAGACCCAGATGTTGTTGGAATGGAAAAACTCAACGCTGAATACAACCGAACGGTTGAGGAATTTTCACTCGTCGAAATCGAGTTACACGAAGTGGCGAAGAGGCTAAATGAAGCAAAAAAAACTTTGGAAGAAGCTGATTTAAAACTTAAGAAACTGGAAGAGGTAAGACTGCAACTTGAAGAACTAAAGCAAAAGGAAACAGAGACGCTTACAAACTTGAAAAACGTGGAAGATTCGTCAGAATCTTTAGCGGAGAAAATCGAAGCAAAGAAAAATGCCGTCGAAAATTTGAATAAACGCTTAAACGCTATGGAGGCGCAGATGAAATCTTACAAGGAAGAGCTCAATGCAATTGGTATATTGCCAGATCAGCCTATGGAAACTTTGAGAGATTATTTGGGAACCTTTGAAGATCAAATTTCCTGCCTGAAAGGTGAACAGGAAGCAGCAGTCAGAGGAATACGGGACGATCAAAAGCGAGTATCTGCTCTTTCCACTGAAAACCGCTGTCCACTCTGCCTGCAGTCAATATCGGAGGATTACAAAAACAGCCTAGTGCAGAGGCTTCAGGAGGAAAATAGTGAACGGCAAAAGACCATAGATCAGCTTCAAAATGACATAAAAGAGCTTCAGCAAACGAAGAATAAGGCCAACGCTGCCTTTTCAAACTTGCAGATGATTATGCCAAGGATTGGAGATTTGAAAACTCGCATAGATGAGGAGTCTCAAGCTTTGAACGAGCTTTCACAAGAGTTTGAGAGGAAGCAAAGACTTGAAAAAGAAATGCGAGAACAACTAGAAGTTCTGAGAGTGGAAATAAGCAAACTTGATGTGTCTCAACTTGAGGCTGCAAAAACACAGAAAAATCAAGCTCAAGATCAATTCTACACAATTCAATCCGATTTGCGCGCTAAAGAGGACGGTAAGAAATACTTGGTTAAGCGTTTAGACGAAACAAAAGAGAGAATCGACCAAGCTCAGCAAAAAATTGAACGTATGGAGAAAATAGCGAAGGTTGTTGAGGTTATCGGTGGCATACGCGATGCTTACAGAAGTATCCAGCCCAAGCTGCGGAGCGAATTTGTAAAGGTTCTGAGAAACTTTGTTCAGCAAGTTCTTGACAGCTTAATGGGCGGCGAAGGTCCTCTGATAAACGTCTTGATTGATGAGACTTACACGCCCTATGTTAAGAGCGAAAGTGGTGTTGAAAGGGAAGTTTCAAACTTGTCAGGCGGAGAAAGGACATTGCTCGCTTTTGCTTATCGTTTGGGGTTAGGTCAGTTGATTATGCAGTCTAGAACAGGTCATGGATTAAGCATGCTCTTGCTTGATGAGCCAACTGAAAGCCTTGGAAGAGAAGATGGTTCAATAGACCGATTAGCTGAGGCAATATCAAGATTCAAGGCTATAGAGCAAATAATAGCAGTTACGCACAGCGAAGCCTTTGCAGAAAAGGCTGAACACGTGTTAAGGCTTGAGAAAGAAGCGGGCGTGAGCACAGTTTCAGTTGGAAGATAACTGCCACTACAGGTTATTTGTGAAAAACTTGCCTAAGAAGCGGTTTTTCCTCAGCAACCATATTTTCTAGTATGCCGATTTTTTCTATCTCTATCTTTATAATGTCACCAGCTTGCAAAAATTTCTGTTGAGGCTTTAAAGCAAAACCGACGCCAGCAGGAGTGCCTGTTGCAATGATATCACATGGCTCTAAGGTCATTACACGGCTTAAATGATATATAATTTCATAAACGTTGAAAACCATGTTTTTTGTTGTTGAATTTTGCCGAAGTTCCTTGTTAACCCATGTGCGAATGGATAAGTTAGATGTGTCCTGAAGCTGATTTACAGTAATTATGAGTGGTCCGGTTGGGGCGAAAGTGTCAAAGCTCTTTCCCCTGGTCCATTGTTTATCCTTGAACTGAATGTCTCGTGCTGAGATGTCGTTTAGTATTGTGTATCCGAAAATGTATGATTTAGCCTCTGAGACTGGAACGTTTTTGGCTTTTCTGCCCATTACGATGGCTAATTCAGCTTCATAGTCGAGCTGTTTGACGAAGCTTGGTTTAACAATGTTTTCGTTTGGTCCAATTATTGTTGTGTGGGGTTTCATGAAAATTATAGGTTCATCTGGTATGGTGGCATTTTGTTCTGCGGCATGGTCTCGATAGTTTAGGCCTAAACAAACAATTTTAGGAGGAAAAGCTATCGGTGCTAACAGAGTTATTTCATTAACTTTTGAAGAAGCATTTCTAACATCATTTTCATTTGCGCTTTCAATCAATTTTTCAGCTTTTTCGACGCCTTTTGTTCCTAAAGTTATGAAGTCTTCTAACCGCTCTGGAAATTTTTCGCTCAGATGTTTCGCGAGGGTAGGCAGGCACACTACTCTATCTTTCATTAGAGCACCGTAATGTTCTTCTTTGTCGCGATAACGAACTAGTCTCAATGTCAAATCCTTCTTTTAGCTTGGGATAACGCCAATGCTTGTTACGGAAATGTTTCTTTTTTTCAGTTCCTTAATTAACGGGTTTATGCCCACGGAATCGCTTGCAATATGCCCAGTAACAATAAGGTTTCCTGCGTCGTCAGCTTGTAGTTTTTCTAAATCTCCCGCGCTTATGTGAATGTATATTAATGTTCCGACGCCGTGTTTGAAGTATGTTTTTGCAATTTCATAACCACCATTAGTTCCAGCCCCATGAGAAACAACAACTTTTCCAGTGGGATTTTCAGTTTTTCCAAGTCGAATCTTAATTTCGGTAATTGCGTTCTTAAACTCGGAAAGCCCCTTTAACGCAGAAACCACGTCCTGCACTGTGGAATTTTTTCTGATTCTTTTGTTGATTCGTTCGCTCATAATTCTTCTTCCAACTTCGTCCAAAGGCGTGTGTATGTTCATGTAAGGCATTTTCAAAAGCTTTGCAACATCCACAGCTTGAGCATAGTTTCGTGTGTGAGCTTCCACTTCTAATTGTTCAAGCTTTTTAGCAACAACTTTTTCGGCTTCTTCCAGTGGAACTCCAGCCAAAACCATTTGTTGAATGTGCCTTTTGAAAACTTGATGGAAGTTTATGGCTGCTGTCCCGCCTACTGGATGGTGTGCAATCACGGCATCACAACCCAACTGTTTCGCAAGCAAAAGCTCTGAAACGCCGGCATCTATGCCGAACAGTACTTTTCTAATGTTGTCGCCACTGACGTATGTAGCGCTGTCTTGTGGAACTTCTTTTAATCCTGCAAGTTTCAAAGATAACTCCATAATTTCTTTAGTATTCATTGCATCTTCACCTTCAATTCTAAAACATTGTTAGTACTAGTTTCGTTTACACGTAAAAAATGTGACGGTGGCTTTGTGAAATACTTAATGACCTTAACTACCCTTTCGCTCTCGCTCTCTGCGAGACTAGACCCCCCTTATATAGGTTGAACTCCTCGTCCATTTGCCATAGGACTTGTCCACAGAGAAGCGCTGATAAGAAATCAGCAAAATTGTCATGTAATTAGAAAAGAGAGGCTTTGCGGGAGATGTTTCCAATAAGTGGAGCTAAAAACTTTACTTATAGTAAATACGTCAATTGAAAAATGAAAAGGGTATCTAGGATGCGTGTGAGAACAAGAAACCTGGCTTTAACAGAAGGCATAGCAGCTGGCGTTCTCTTTGGAACAGCAGCCATTTTCATAAAGTTTCTGCAAAACTTGGACGCATTCTCTATAGCTTTCTGGCGGTTAATAATCGCCTGCTTAGCCTTGGCTATGATATTGATAGTTCTTGGAAAATCGTTCCACCTTAACCTCGTTAGAAGAAATCTAAAGGAACTTTTCATCCTCAGTTTTTTCCTCAGCTTGCATTTCATATTCTTCATATCTGCAGTAAAGGACACGACAATCCTAAATGCAACAGTTCTTGTCAACACAACCCCAATTTTCTCGATGTTCATCTCAAGTTTCCTCTTCAAGCTTAAACCATCTCGCCTAGCAATTTTGGGCTTAACTATATCATTCATAGGCGTATGCGTTATTGCTTATACTGAAACCATAACGGCAAATGCAAACACTCAATCAGAAATCTTTTCTGGAAACTTGAAAGGTGATTTGGAAGCTGTTTTAGCTGCCTTGGTTGAATCCTTTTATCTTAATTATGGTAGGAAAATCAGGAATCAAATGACTATACTTTCCACGATGTTTCCGATTTATATGCTGACAGCCGTTATTGTAGGAGTGTTAAGCATACCAGCCACAAACAAAATTTTAACATTGCCAACTGAAATAGCAATTGTCCTTCCACTCGTGGGCTTGGGCATACTGCCAACGGCAATAGCCCATACGCTATATTTTTCTTCTTTATCAAACCTGAAATCCTTCGAAACCGCAACAATGGCTTTGCTTGAACCCGTTGGTGCAACGTTTTTAGGCATAGTCCTATTCCAAGAAATACCTCAATATCTATTCGTTTTCGGCGCTGCTTTGATTTTGCTAGGAATCATTTTTATTGTTAAAGAGAAAAGCTGAAAGTGTTCAAGTTTGACGAAATAATAAAAAAGGACAAATAGGTATTAATGTGCTAAAATGAGTTGAGACAATGAAGATTAATGAAAAAATATCTAAGGCTCTGAAATCTGCCACAACCCACTTAGAAAATTCAATGTTGGCGTTAAACAAAAAAGATGAAAACTCATTTGCTGATAGCCTCTGGCATGTTGCAGCAGAACTGGAATACATACTCTTCCTATTTTCAATAACATTTCCAAACGAAAGCGACCTATCGAGGTGGAAGCCAAACCCTGAACTTAAAAGTGAAACTGGTTCAATGCTGGTGGATGTGGGGAATTTGCTAAACGAAGCTGAAAGGTTTGTTGTGAACGAAAGGTTGCTAGACGCCTACAAGAGTGCTTACATTGCAAGGCATTACATTCTCAAGGTTCAGGAAGACCTTGCTAAAAAGAAACGTGAGATGCTCAAAAAGAAATAGTAACTATTCTTCTTCAGCAGTTTTCTTCTCTTTAATCATCAAAGTGTTTTCTTCGTCGCCTATTACTCTGAAATAATCTTTTAGTTCGTTTTTGTGTAGAAACTTTCTTAGAAGCACTCGTAGATATTTTTTGGAAATATTCGTCTCTTCACCTTTTACGGTTATTATGTCTGTTGTTGTTTCAACTTCCGCTTTCGTTTTTTCTTTTAAGAAGCCAGCCAACTCTTTGATTAAGTCGCTTCCTTCACTTTTCAGTTCAGATATGTTAATTCTTGTTTCCGCCATACATATTCACCTTATTTTCGAATCATTATAACCCTCACCTGGTCGCATGTGTCTTCGCATGCGTCTGCAATCATTTCGATAGCTTCGAAGAGCTGGCTTACTAAAACTGCGACACCAGCTTTAGGTAAGTCTTCTTTTCCAATCAGTGTTCTGGCTTTTTCATGTATATCGTCAACTTTTTCTTCTTCTCGTTCCACATCATCCGCAGCTTTGAGAGCTTCTTCAGGTTTCGTCATCATTTTATTCACGCATTTTTGAAGGGAAACTACACATTCTTTAACGCTTTTAACCATTTCTACAAATTCATCTTTAATTGATCTAGGCACATGCTCCATTGGTATGGCTCCTAGTACACGTGTAGATTCTCTGCTCCAATCTGCAACCATATCTACTCTCTTTACAAGATCCATTAAGTCTGCTCTGTCAACCGGTGAAAGTTCTCCTTTCGAAACTTCATCCATAACCTTTCTTCGCAATGCGTCTGCTTCTCTT
>Ga0224501_10002124_pt1 | contig 15483 bp, 14 predicted proteins | sample SF_Oct11_sed_USG_4_FD_169105 | JGI IMG/M metagenome (GOLD analysis project Ga0224501, IMG submission 169105) | Sediment microbial communities from San Francisco Bay, California, United States - SF_Oct11_sed_USGS_8_1 | ecosystem: Environmental > Aquatic > Marine > Sediment | place: USA... | reverse complement strand
TGCCGCCGACCTCCACTTCATCCAGCAAACATGTGTTCGGATTTTCACATTCCCATTCCGCCAACGGAACAAATTCAAACAGATGCTCATGAAAGGTCGGGATGCAGCGATTATTCACAACGTCCACGTTGAGACTCCCCAAACACTCGCTGGAAAGATACCCCATTTCGATGACCGCAGCCGTCTCAGGCAAGAGCGGTCTCAGCTTGGGAATGAGTATCCCGCAATTTCCGCCTGTCCAGGTGATCACGGCTTTCAAAGACGGCCATAGATTCGCAAACGTCAGCTTCTCCGCAGAATTTCCGTAGGCCTTCAGCTCCTCCAGACGGCGCGTGCTTGCTCTCGGTACACCTTCCCCTCCTCCGTTTGGTGCGGACAGGATTTCAAGCACCGCCCAATAGTCTTTTCGAATGATCTCCATGAGCTTGAGAAAGGTCGTCGGATTCGGAGCCGCCATCACCGACAACATCGGTTCGGCCAAGGCACAGGCCGCTATGTGGCGATATTTGGCCTTCACATCGGTCATGGCACGAACGGGAGGAGGAAGCACATCCTTTCGGCGAAGGGGTGACGGGAGCCCCTCAAAGAGCAGACCGGACATTGAGCCGTACGGAGTGCCTGATTCCAGATACCCTTCCACACTCTGCCCGGATAAGACGAGGATACGGTCGTCAAAAATCCCCGGCACACCATGATATTGTGCGCGGGCAAACAGCCATTGGTAGCGCGCAATACTTGTTCGCGTAGACCGACAAACGGGAATGAACTTCGGCTGTCCCGTCGTCCCACTGGTTTGCGCAAACTGAATCGGCTGATCGACCGTCAGTACCGGTTCTCGATTCCGATCTTGTTCTTCAATAGAGGATCGCAAGTCCTCATACCCATGTACGGGGAGAGCCGTCCGATATTCGGCATAGGACCGTATGCGGTTGAACGAGTGCTTCCGCCCAAAGACCGTATCCGCCTGCCGGCGAAGGATATTGTGTAGTAACAGGCGCTGACTACCGGCGGGATCTTGCGTCCGTTCCATGAACGGATGCCAGAACTTCTCGGCATGCCGCATGGCAGAGTGAACCGCGCGAAGTGACGGAGTTTCTCCCATAACGCCTAGGCAGCTCGTTTATCCAATCCGGGATGAAACGGCGCAGTCATTTGTTTGAGGAAGCCGGTCGGGTACTGACGGTTTATCAACCCCAACGATTCGACTTCCCGCTGAGCAGGCAAATACCTGGTCCCAAACAGCCAATCCCACACGATGAGATGGTTGCCATAATTGGTATTGGACTCCTGTACCACCATCGAATGGTGCCACCGGTGTAACTCAGGTCCGCTCATCAGATAGTTGAGCCAACCCAGCTTCACATCCACGTTGGAATGTTGAAAGAACCCGTTGACCGCATAAAACACGAAATATAGACTGAGGACCGCCGGCGACACCCCCATCGCGATAAACGGCAGCGAGTCGAGTAAAAACTGGAGTCCTTTATCGATCGGGTGGAATCGCCCGACATTCAACGTATAGAGCCGGTGCGGAGAATGATGGACGGCATGGAACTGCCAAAGCGGTGTCCATTCATGGCTGACCCGATGTAACCAGTATCTCGTGCTATCCACCATCAACGCCATCAGAAGTGCCTGCAACGGGATCGGCCATTCCTGAGGCCAGAGGGCATAGATCGGCCAGTCTCGTCCGTTCAAGAGATCAAACACACCAAAGGCAATCCCCACTGAAAGCAGTTTCGGCCAGAGAACATGGACAAGCGCAAGGAACACTGAATCTTCGGCAACTTCCTTCCCTGACGGCCTCCATGAGATTCGATACGGCATCTGCACTTCAAGCCAGATGACCGATAACGTCCCAATCGTCACAGGCAGATAGGTCGAGACAAGAAGACCCCACTCCGCATCCATCAAGCTCACGTTCGCCCAGACGCTTCCCATCAATATGACAGGATAAGCCGTATACTGGATGAGCCGCTTCACGCAGCACCTGTCATTCCATCGCTCCGTGTTTCTCGCGCCGCTGTCACGTGAAATCGGCCGTACACCAACATAAAGCTCGCAAGCACCAGATGGAACAGGCTAGGCAATGTTGCCCCGAACCAGAAGTGATCCGGCAAGACGACCAGTCCGACGATCAACCGCACACACATCAATCCAAAATACACCCCACCGAGGAGGAGGAGCACTCTCCCCGTTTTCCCTGACGGCACTTCGGACCCAAGATAGATCCGCCAAATGACCCCGGAACAGATAATAATAATGAGCACTTGAAACATACACAGAAGCCAGTAGGGTACCGCACCGCTTGCCCAAGCATCAAAGGGGGGAAGAGCATCCACAGGGAACCAGACTTGGGTCAACTGGGCGGCAACTCGAAAGCAGAACAGCAGCAACAGTCCCGTCAAAATCCACACATAGGTACGACCGCATTGACGATTCAACACATCGTTGCTCCTTAAGGGTTCAGTACCATGATCCCACTCGAGTCTTCTCGATATCTCAATGAAATCCGTCCTCCTTTGTCAAGGCTTCGGCACGCCGCCCATAGGCTTTGGCCGACGGGTCGGAGCACACCCGCCGAACATTCCTTCGCGGCCTTCGCCTACTTCGCCGAATCCGCTCGGCTTCGAAGGCCAAGCAGCCGTGGCTTCCTGCAGAGGCGGGCAACAGTCTCGGCATCGTAGGTCGGTATGAAACGTTTCATGATTCACCCTGAGGCCAAGATAGCCGACTACGGAAAAACCTACCTGCATGCGTCGACATGCTCATCACAAACGGAAAATCCCAGCATATTCAATCACCACTTCATTCCCCCTGATCCCTCTGCTTAGTTCAGGACTGGCATTTCGACTAGCTCATGACAGGTCTCTCATAATCTGAGGTGCGTTCATCGGGCCATATGGATGGAATATTTTTCCTAGGCATGGATGATTTCACCTTACCTGAATATAACGATCCCCATTAGTTATCTCTCCCATTCCAAGAAAAGGGACACACACCGTCCATTGCTGTAGGTACTTCACTACATAAACAAGAACAAACGACCCACAATGCACAAATAGAATTTCCTACACAATTCATTGAGAATCCATACATTTTCATCTTACCGCTCCGGTAGAGCCTCTGGCATTAACCTTGCTAAATAGCAATCCAGTATCTTCCATTTTGTCAAATCGCTATCTGTCTCGCAGTCCATGCAAGGAGGAACCTCATGATGATGCGACCATCTGTTCGCTTCACCCATATGCTCAGTGTATCCGCATTTCTTACGCTCTGGGCACTCACGTCCATCGGATGCGTGAGCTCTGAAACACATACCAAAACACTTCAAGAACTCTCAGCCACCAAAAAACAACTGGCCAGTCTCCAGACAAACCTCGACCAGGAAGCGTCGAAGAGAAAAGTCGCCGAGGAACAGGCCGCGTCACTGGCTGAAGAACGTGACGCCCTCACCTCGCAGTCGAATGAGTTGCAAGCCCGCCTCGACGGCTTGGAGAAAGAAAAAGGCCAGTTGAACGACGATCTCATCAGCGTGCGGAATCAGATCACGACTCTCGAACAGAAACATGCCGAGGGTAGCGCATCCGCCCAGGAAGAGATCGAAAAGCTGAAGCACTTAGCGGAAACCATGGAGGCCGACGCCGCCAAGAATGCGGAGGAACGAGAGCGTTTGCGGCAGGAACAAAACCAACTGGCCGCAAACCTGGAAGAGACTCGTCAACGTGCCGAAGCGGAAGCGGCAGAGAATGCTAGATTGGAACGAGAACATCAGGCAAAGGAAGATGAAATCCGGCGACTGACAAAAACACAGGAAGAGCTCTCACATTCACTCCAAGAGGAAATCTCAAAGGGGAACATTACCATCCAGCAGGTCAAAGACAAGCTCACGATCAACATGGTCGATCGCGTCCTATTCGATTCCGGACAAGCACAAGTCAAGCCGGACGGCATCAAAGTGTTGCAACAAGTCGGTGATATTCTGAAGACGGTGGATGACAAGCAAATCCGTATCGAGGGCCATACGGATAATATACCGATTACCGGAAAGCTGAAGAGCCGATACAAAAGCAATTGGGAACTCTCAACCGCCAGAGCCACCACCGTCGTCCGCTACCTCATTGATAACGGCGGCGTGAGCAAGCAGTATCTTTCTGCAGTCGGACATGCGGATACCCGACCGGTTGCGTCCAATGAAACAGACGAAGGGCGTTCATCCAACCGACGAATTGAGATTGTCCTGTATCCAAGGGATCTGTCGGAGATTTCTGAAAAATTGCAGTCCGACGAAACCGAGAATCAGTAACCTGCCTCAGGGAGGCGGCCACAATCTCGTGGCCGCCTCCGGACCTCTCTTCCCGTACCCCCACAGTGCGACCATGAAATTCCCGCATTGACTGCGGGTTTTTCATGGTATAGGCTTGCGCCATGATTCACCGACGTCACGACACCCTCGCCGTGCGCTCCGCGTTGAAACGCACTCCCGTCGTGGCCCTCCTAGGGCCGCGCCAGAGCGGCAAGACGACGCTGGCCCGCCAGCTCGTTGCCGCCGACTCACACAACTATTTCGATTTGGAGGATCCTCAGAGTCTCGCCCGATTGAGCGAGCCAGCCACAGCTTTACGCCCTCTCAAGGGACTTATCGTCATTGATGAAATCCAGCGCCGGCCTGATATCTTTCCTCTTGTGCGCGTGTTGGCAGATCGTCGCCCGCTCCCCGCGCGGTTCCTCATTCTCGGCAGCGCCTCCCCCGAGTTACTGAAACAATCATCGGAATCGTTGGCCGGCCGGATAGAGACGATCCCGCTAGAAGGATTTCGGTTGGCCGATCTAGGAGCCTCATCCCAAAGTCGCCACTGGCTGCGCGGCGGCTTTCCTCGGTCTTTCACAGCACGGAACGAGACCGATTCCACGTCATGGCGCCGACAGTTTCTGCAAACATTCCTAGAGCGTGATATGCCTCAGTTCGGCGTCACGATTCCCGCTGTAGCCCTTCGACGATTTTGGAACATGGTCGCCCACTATCACGGGCAAACCTGGAATGCCGCTGAATTAGCCCGCGCCTTGGCCATCAATGAATCCACAGTCCGCCGCTATCTGGACCTCATGACCGGCGTGCTTATGGTGCGGCAATTGCCCCCCTGGTTTGAGAACCTGGGGAAGCGGCAGGTCAAGGCACCCAAAGTTTATGTACGGGACAGCGGGCTCCTGCATACCCTCCTGGGAATCTCAACCCGCCACGCGCTCGAACACCACCCGAAGGTCGGTGCCTCGTGGGAAGGATACGCCGTTGAGGAGGTCTTGAAAGCGAGCAGACCGGACGAGGCGTACTACTGGGCCACACATACCGGCGCTGAGTTGGATCTGCTCCTGTTTCAACAGGGTCGCAGAATCGGCGTTGAATGCAAACGCATGGATGCTCCCACCCTCACACCCTCCATGCGAACAGCGCTCGCCGATCTCCGGCTCGATGAGCTGACCGTCATCTACCCGGGCACGCGTCGATACCGACTCGCAAAACAGATCGAGGTTGTCCCCCTGGCCGAATTCGTGGGCGCTGGATCACCACGAGGCACTGACCGCGAGTGAACAACGTCAGAGTGCCGGGCTATGCCCCGGCAGGGCCTGATACCAGCCGTTGGCTTGGAGAAGCGCGATGGGGCAGTCGAAGAGGTCACTGATGCACTGATCGGTCAAGAGTTGCGATTTGACCCCGTCGGCCACAATCTTTCCCTCTTTCAGCAAAACCACCCGTTCGATCTCAGGAGGAATCTCATGCATAGGAAAGAGATCTAACACTGTCCCAAAAGGCCGCACCTAATATGCGGTGCGGCCTTTCTTTCTCAACTGCTTCACTTTCTAAGGAAATAATTCCGATTCTCTCCATCATACCGGCCGGAAGTCAGACAACAATTCTTAAAATCTCCTCCCAGACTGGCATGGACAGAGGTCCTTTCGCCCTAACTTCTCGACGAGTTCCTTCCCATTGTTGACTACGCGATCACCTCGCCTCACGTGTGTCTCTGAAGGGAATCCCTTCCGACGCTTACTCGATATCTCAAAAGCAGCTTCCGTCTATAAAGTCCTTCTTGCTTGCCATACCGCTACCCCTCCTTCCTATGTCATGCCATGCCTCACAATTACGTCCTCGTAATTTGCGTGGTCACAACACCGCCTTGTAGTTCAGCACAGGCCGGACAACTCTGAGAATCTTCGTCAACTCACGCTGCGCCCGCATAATACGAGTAATGTCCTTGTAAGCTGAAGGCGCTTCGTCACAGAGACGGGAGAGATGCCGTTGATCAAACCAGACTCCCCTCATTTCTCGCTTCAATTGGTCTATACGAATGGTTCGGCGCGCATCGCGCCGGCTCAGTAACCGGCCAGCCCCATGGGAGCTCGACTGCAAACTCGCTTCATGCCCGCGTCCTTCGACATGGTAACTAGCGGTTCCCATTGATCCAGGAATAATGCCTTTGACTCCAGCACCAGCCCAAATTGCTCCCTTTCGATGAACCCACCACTGAGAACCGAAATGTGTTTCCAGCCTGACATGATTATGATGGCAGCTGAAAACAGTAGGCCAGTCCGCAGTGACACCGAACAAATCTTCCATCAGACACACAGTTGACCGCATCAACGCTAGTCGATTCTCTTCGGCATATTGCAGTGCCCAGTCCACATCTCGAAGATAGGCCACACCACTCTGCTTATCACTTTCCAAATATCTGAGATCTGTCGAGGCACAAGTCGCGGCCCGGAGATGATGCTCACGAATGGCTTGCCCAATCATCCGTGATCCACTGTGCACCATCAGCCATAGTGCCCCTTCCTCGTCAGCCTGGAATTCGAGAAAATGATTCCCGCGCCCCAGAGTCCCCAATTGCACTCGCGCGTCACGGCTTTTGAGTTTCTCCAAACGTTGATCGCTTAGTGGCATATCTCGTAGAGGCTCCGGAAGCTGGCAAACCGCCGTCCCCGTTCCATGTCGGATTGCCGGTATAGTGCGAATCAAACCATAGAGCACTTTGGCTGCAGTTCGCTCATCGGAAAGTACTGCGGCCTTGCAATTGAACCGCACAGCTGCCATTCCACACCCGATATCACCTCCCACCGCTTCGGGATATATCAAGCGAGTCGTCGCCACAACGGTTCCGATACACACCTCGTCGGCCAGGTGGACATCCGGCATCACCGCGATCTGGAACACGTCGTCGGTGGCCCTCAACCGCACGAGTGCGCGCTCCACATCCTTCGGCAATGGCTCAGCAAGCCACGCTTCTCTCCGGACTCCGCCTCCTTGTTTTATCATCGGAGCACCTCTTCCGGTGATGCCAGCCGAAAGCACAACTCCGGCACATACTTCCTTGCAATCACTCTTCCGATTTCCGATCGTAGAATCTGAGTGGCCCTGGCGAGTTCCTCTCGAATGGCTTCACCAGAGACACAAGACTCCACTCCCGTCGCGTCAACCACAACCTCCAATCGGCTTAACATTGGTGCAGGCACAACTTTGACAACAAAGAGTCGCGCCAGTACGGGGCTTGTACAGCCAGCAAGGGCAGCATTCAGCGTCTTTGCAACATACCCACAGAACCGACGGCACTGATTACTCGACTCATGTAATCCTTCCCTCCGAAAATACCGACGAGGGTCAACTCCATCGTCCTCGTACACTGTTTGACAAGACTCTTCCAAATCAGAAAGCATATGTCGTAGTTTTTTCATGCCACTCCCATAGTGAGACACACACGGACACCCGTGTGTAATGGTTAGTTCACTGATGATGTGATGTTGTGAACTGGGAGCCTGGCCCAGAACGGGCCAGTAGAAGGCTACTCTACCCAATTGCAGAGCCGAGGCTCATCAGCGCAGCTGTAGAAATGAGAGCACGCATGATGTCACCTCCAGAAATCGATAGCGAGGATACTACCACACCCTGGGAAACCCGGCAAGGAAGCCACTTTACAGACTTTACACACAGTTAGGGGAAAACGCTCACCCCGGCAGGGCCTGATACCAGCCGTTGGCTTGGAGAAGCGCGATGGGGCAGTCGAAGAGGTCACTGATGCACTGATCGGTCAAGAGTTGCGATTTGACCCCGTCGGCCACAATCTTTCCCTCTTTCAGCAAAACCACCCGTTCGATCTCAGGAGGAATCTCATGTACATGATGGGTGACGAGCAGTACGGTCTTCCCTTTACGAATCTGCGTCCTCAACAAATCGAGATACTGAAAGCAGGATTTCAGATCGAGCCCGCTCGTCGGCTCATCCAACACCAATACAGAAGGATCATGCACCAGCGCGCGGCCGAGCAGAAATCTCCGCTGCTCACCGGTCGAGAGGTGGCCAAATCGGCGCCCAGCCAACGAGTCGATACCTAATTCCTTCATGATTTCCCGTGCCCGTGAGACTTGCCCCTCGCTGAACTCTTGATAGGCATAGGTGTCGTTGCTCGCATAGAACCCCGACAATACGACGTTCAATCCTTCGGCACAGATCAAGTACTCGCGCTGCAGATCATGCGACACGACGCCGATTCGTTTCCGCACCTCCCACACACTGCCGCCCTCTTCACCGAATAAACGGACATGGGTTTCTTCCGACGGCATGGGATGCACCCCGCCGGCCAACAATTTCAGCAATGTGGACTTCCCTGCCCCATTGGGGCCAAGAATGGCCGCATGTTCACCTTCCTGCAGCATAAACGAGAAGTCTGAAAAAACCCGTGTATCGCCGCGATAGACTGTCGCATGTTGAATATCTACAATGGGACGAGCCGCGCGAGAAGGGACAGACTCTTTCAGCTGAATCGCAACGGGGTGAACAGCCGGTTTTCTACCTCGGCGTACCTGCTCAAGACCGGCACGAGCCAGAGCATCGACACGTTCATTCTCCACATGACCGTTATGCCCTCTGACCCAATGCCATTCGAGCGTATGGTTTGCCGCCAATGCATCGAGTCGCCGCCACAAATCTTCATTTTTGACCGGCCCCTTGGCCGCCGTTTTCCACCCTCGACGCTTCCAATCGTGAATCCACTGGCTGATACCCTTTTGGACATACTGCGAGTCGGTATAGACTCTGGCTGTGATCGGCTCCTTAAACGACTGCAGGGCCTCAATAACGGCCAGCAACTCCATGCGGTTATTCGTCGTCGCCGGTTCCCCGCCGCTGAGTTCCGTTTCGGCATCGCCGATCCGCAGCAAGACCCCCCAGCCACCCGGCCCAGGATTCCCGCTACAGGCACCGTCCGTATAGATGTCGATCATGCGCATGCTCTTCTGACTTCGCCGTTTCGCGATCGTGATTGTACTATGCTCATTTCACCGAAGCCATTGCGAATCCTGAGATCACTCCTCCGATGGTCACTCCCCCGATGCTTGACGAGTAGCTACCTTCACAGTATGATGTAGCCACAATTGACAAGGAGTTCCGATGATCCACGTAGGCGTCAAAGAACTGAAGAACCATTTAAGCCGGTATCTCAAAAAAGCTCATGCCGGAGAGACGATTCGCGTTACGGATCGAGGCGAGGTCATTGCGGTCGTCACAGGAGTTTCACCACAAACATCTCCACTGCTCCACAGGCTACAGCACCTCATCGACAATGACCGCTATCACTGGAACGGACAAAAACCACGAGGTCTCTCACAAAAGCCTCTGCTCACACCGGGCCCAACCTTAGCCGACCTCATTGCTGAAGACCGGCGATGATCTTGTACTGTGATACCAGCGCATTAATCAAACTGTACGTGGAAGAAACGCATTCCGGTGTCGTGGCCAAGGCAATCGCGGATGCCGATGCCATCGCCACCTCACTCTTAGCCTACCCTGAAACCCGCGCCACGCTGGCTCGAGCCCAACGAGACAAACGTCTGCGTCCCTCAGACTTCCGACAGGCCTTTGCGCAATTCCAACAAGATTGGTCCTCGTATATGGTACTCGACACCCACCAGGCCCTCATGCTCCACGCCGGAGAACTGGCAGAGCGCCATGCCCTTCGAGGAGCGGATGCCATTCACCTGGCTTCAGCCATCCAACTCGCGCACGACTTACAAACCTCCTCGGCATCAATGGCCTTCCTCGCGTTTGATGTTCCGCTGACACGAGCCGCCGCGCGTGAACACCTGCCGATTCATGCCCTCAGTCCTAAAGCATAGCCACCACCAAAAATAGTGCCCGCGCGAGCTTTACTCCGTTCGTAGCCCAATGCTTTCCTTTTACTCAGTCATACATTAGACTTGCTATCACTACCCCATGCCGGTTCTTTGCAGAAGGCCGACCCATGATTCGACCGCGATCCCCTCTTAGGACAGCATTGATAGCATGTATAACGGCTTTCTCCTCCTTAGCCTTTCCACTCCCATCAATTGGCGCCAACATACCTCCCAACAACTGCAATGAAGATATCGGATTCATCACCGGAAGAGATTTCGATTTCTTACTTGACCAATTTCAGAGATGTAATGTCACAACTCGCAAAGAAGCAGCGGACATGTTTGGCAAATTGGGCAGTGATGCGACCGCGGCAATTCCGTTATTGATTCAAGCCCTAGACGACCCTGACGTCGGAATTCGAGGGCGTTCAGCCCGTGCACTCTCAAGAATAGGACCCACGGCCTGGCCACGGATCATAGAACAACTCACCGCGCCAAGCCCAAAAGTTCGTCAGGCATCAATCGCCGTTATCGGTGCGATCGATGCTTCTGCACAAGATAAGTTACCGCTCCTGGGGCAAGCCCTCAAGGACTCAGACTTCGGGGTCAAGATGCAAGCGCTTTGGGGAGCAGGTCTTCTTGGGCCTGCGGCAGTGCCCCTGTTACCTCAAATAACACACCTACTAGAAGTCGGTGATACGGATATCCGTCTCAAAGCAATTCAGACACTCGAACATATCGGCTGGAAAATCAAGGACGCTGTTCCTCCGGTTGGTAATGCACTCCATGACCCGGAGCTTCAAGTTCGCATACAAGCAGCCAGCACGCTCCTAAAGATGGGGCCCAACTCTGTTTTAGCGCTAAAAGACATTATTGAGGCAGTTGGGGAGAACAACGCGAGCATACGAAATCCTTTGATTGAATTACTTGGTGATTTTCAGAAATCAGCATATCCAGCCATTCCTCATCTTCTTAAAATATTCCTCGAATCACACAGCCCGCTACAGCCATCTGGGAAAGACGGCCCCATACTTAAAGCCATTGGGAAGATTGATGGGTCGGCTATTGAATCTTTTCGCAGGCTTGCATCTGAAAACAATAAAAGACAACGACTTTACGCCCTTGTCGCCCTTGATAAACTTGGAGAACTCGGGGAAAAGACCCAACCATCACAAAACGATCTGGTCAATGAGCTGATTCTTGCACTCAACGATTTCGATTCTGAGCTTATTCAACTTATCCCGCGAAAATACTATTTCTTGATCCCAGATCAAAACTGGATCAATCAGTTCATAACTGGAACAAGCCACCCAAATAAAGAGGTTCGTCTTGGAAGCATTACCTTTCTGAAAACACTGTCCATCCATTCAGCCCCAGCACACTGGAACGAGGTTTTGGCTACATTACAACATTTGGCCGAGAATGACCCCGATGAAGAAATACGGAGGGCTGCTTCAGGTAACACCTCCCTCCCTGCCACAACCTCATCACCTACTAAAACAGATCATCAGCTCAACTTGCTTCCTGTATGTCAATTCATGCGTCCACTCATCTCTGCAAAAGCCCACTTATTCGAAAATCCCAATTACGCAAGTCATCCGGCCTTTTCCAAATGGCTCCGCTGGGAGTGGAAGAAAAAACTTCAGGGTGCCCCCAACTTTCCAAGCTATGATCCGCCAACATGGGCCACAGAAGTTGACCTCGATAATGACGACACGCAAGACATTATGATTCTAAAAACTTACCATCGGCACAGCATGCCATACATGAATACCTATCTTTTTAGTGGCAAAGACTTAACACCATACTTTATAGCGCATCACGAACTGAGAGACCTTTCCAGACCTCTATTTTCACTCAATACTGCCGGGCTGGGAGCATCTAAACTTCGATTTATCTCCGATCGCGATGCTTTTGACTGTCAGACTTGCAGTGCTGTATCCGAAAAGATCCTGCCATTTTCCTACCAAGGCCAACAATTCCTCCTCTTTGGGCATGGCGAACAAATGGATCCTCCGCTACTGATTGGGCAGATGGAACTCAATGGTGAAATCACTCCACTGTGTGATTTCACCGCCAAACCCTCATCTAAGAAATCGAAGAAGAAGTAGCGGCACTACAAGATAGAACACCACGGCTGGCTTCAGGAGGGCACACGCGCGCCCTGTGGACTGAATTTTGTGGCTGAGGCTCAGGTTGAGGTTGAGTGTCGGACGGCTCTTCTTTGTCCTTCCCCTTAACCTTAACCTATCTTTTGACTGATCCGGGGATCTTCGGCGTGGGCGTCGTCACATCGGCGTTCTGGGCGCGATGCAGCAAGGCATGGTCCATCAGCACAAGCGCCAGCATCGCTTCGGCAATGGGCGTAGCCCGTATGCCGACACAGGGATCGTGACGGCCCTGTGTTTCAACAGTGGTTGGGTGACCCTGCTTATCGATCGACCGGCGAGGGATGCGGATGCTGGAGGTGGGTTTGATGCCGATTGACACCACAATATCCTGCCCGGTTGAGATCCCTCCTAGGATGCCGCCGGCATGATTTGTGACAAACCCGTCCGGCGTCAGCTCATCGCCATGTTCCGAACCTCGCTGGCTGACCGAGGCAAAACCTGCGCCGATCTCAACGGCCTTCACGGCATTGATGCTCATCATAGCCCCGGCTAAGTCCGCATCCAGCCTTGCATAGACCGGCGCTCCCCAACCGACCGGCACATGTTCGGCCACGGTTGTGATCCTCGCCCCGACCGAATCTCCGGACTTTCTCAGCTCATCCATGAACGATTCCAGCTTCGAGACAACTTCTTCATTGGCCGCAAAGAACGGATTGCCGCCCACAGCTTCCCAACTCTTGAACGGAATCTCAATCGGCCCGAGCTGACTCACAGAGCCACGGATTACGACGCCATACGTTACCGACAACCATTTTCTGGCGATCGCCGCCGCCGCCACCCGAACAGCGGTTTCCCGCGCGGACGCACGGCCGCCGCCGCGATGATCACGAATACCGTACTTCTGCCAGTAGGTGTAGTCGGCATGGCCCGGACGGAAGGTGTCGACGAGATTGCCGTAATCACGGCTGCGCTGATCTTCGTTGCGGATGAGCAGCCCGATCGGTGTGCCGGTCGTCTTCCCCTCAAACACACCGGAGAGAATTTCGACCGTATCCGACTCCTGCCGCTGCGTGACATGGCGAGATGTGCCTGGCTTACGCCGGTCTAAGTCTTTCTGAATATCTTCGGTGGAAATGGCCAGCCCAGGAGGACACCCGTCGACGACACAGCCGATCGCAGGGCCATGGCTCTCGCCGAACGACGTGACGGTAAAAATCCTGCCGAATGTATTACCGGCCATGAAGGCTACTCGACCAAATCCAGTTTGATGCGCAATTCCTGCAACTGCTCGGTACCGACCGCCGAGGGTGCATCGGTCAACGGGCATTGGGCCCGCTGCGTTTTGGGGAACGCAATCACATCGCGGATCGAATCGGCGCCGCCGAGGAGCATGATCAACCGGTCCAACCCGAATGCAATTCCACCGTGCGGGGGGGCGCCATACTCAAGCGACTCCAGCAAGAATCCGAACTTAGCCTGCGCCTGGTCCTTGTTGATACCAAGCATGTCCAGGATCTTACGCTGGATGTCGCTCCGATGGTTGCGGATGCTGCCGCCGCCGATTTCACTGCCGTTGAGCACCATGTCGTACGCCTTTGCCCGAACTTTGAGGGGATCAGACTCCAGCATGGCCAGATCTTCATCCATCGGCGCGGCGAAGGGATTATGCATGAACACATACCGCTTCTCTTCCGGCGAATAGTCGAGCAGAGGGAACTCCGTAATCCAGACCGGCTTCCACGCCGTCTTGTCGATCAGATTGAGCTCCTCCCCCAGCAACAACCGGATACGTCCCAACACATCATGTACGACGGCCGGCTTGTCCGCTCCAAAAAGCACGAGATCTCCAGGCGCCGTATCAGGCAACGCCGCCGCAAAGGCTTTGGCATCAAGGAACTTGGCAATGACCGACTCCAGTTGCCCCTCTGCGGTAATTTTGAGCCACGCCAGTCCTTTGGCGCCGAAACTCTTGGCCGTCTCTCCCAACGCATCGATCCGAGTCCGTGACAGGGTCGCCCCGCCCTTGACGATCAACGCCTTGACGATCCCACCCTTCGTCGCCGCATCCTTGAAGACTTTGAATTGGCTTGCCGCACCGAACTCCGTCACATCATACAGCGGCATCTCGAACCGTAAATCCGGCTTGTCGGATCCATAGCGTCCGATCGCCTCGGTATAGGTCATGCGTGGGAACGGCGTCGGCAGCGACACGCCACCGGCATCGTTGAAGATCGTCGTAATCATCCGCTCCATCAGTTCCATGACCTGTTGATGGTCGACGAAGGACAACTCCAAATCAATCTGAGTGAACTCGGGCTGACGATCGTTACGAAGGTCTTCGTCGCGAAAACAGCGGGCAATTTGGTAATACCGATCCACCCCGCTCACCATCAACACCTGTTTGAAGAGCTGCGGAGACTGCGGCAAGGCAAAAAACTCTCCGGCATTGACGCGGCTGGGGACCAAATAATCACGTGCGCCTTCCGGCGTGCTCTTCGTCAACACCGGCGTCTCGACTTCAAGAAACCCTTCGGTGTTCAGAAACCCCCTGGCGGCCTGCGCGACGGTATGCCGCAGAGTCAGCAGCCGTTGCATCTTGGGGCGTCTCAAGTCGAGATAGCGATACTTCAGGCGAATGGACTCGGTCACATCCGCCTCGTCCTCGATGAGGAACGGCGGCGTCTTCGCCTCGTTCAAAATCTCAACCTCGTCCACAAACACTTCGATTTCGCCGGTCGGGAGATGCGGGTTTCGAGATTCATCCGGCCTGGCCATCACCTGGCCCATAATCGACACCACACATTCGCTCCGCAACGTATGGGCGGATTTATGAACCTCGGCATTCCGTTCGGCGTTAAACACGACTTGTGTGATGCCGGTCCGATCACGCAAATCGATGAACATGACGGCACCGTGATCCCTTCGCCGCTGGACCCACCCGTTCAAGACAACGGACTGTCCGACCTGTGCCCTCTTCAACTCACCGCACGTATGCGTCCGCAGTTTCATCGTTATGCCACTTTCTTTTTCTTCGGACGAGCCCAGCCTTCTCGTCGCACCGGCTTTTTCGGATAATTCGAGGGCTGCTTTCCTTGCTCAACCATCTCCACACGTTCCTCGACTAATTCTCGCAACGTATTGGCTTCTCGATCGGTCAAAAAGCGAAAGGCTCCCGATTCCAACCGTCCCAGCGACACGGGGCCCATCTTCA
>Ga0224501_10002121_pt1 | contig 15488 bp, 7 predicted proteins | sample SF_Oct11_sed_USG_4_FD_169105 | JGI IMG/M metagenome (GOLD analysis project Ga0224501, IMG submission 169105) | Sediment microbial communities from San Francisco Bay, California, United States - SF_Oct11_sed_USGS_8_1 | ecosystem: Environmental > Aquatic > Marine > Sediment | place: USA... | reverse complement strand
CTGGGCGGGGTTGGGGTCTGGGCGGGGTTGGGGTCTGGGCGGGGTTGGGGTCTGGGCGGGGTTGGGGTCTGGGCGGGGTTGGCCTAGTGGAAGCTGACCATGCCAAGGCCCGGCTCCACTCTATCAGAATACCCTCTGACTCAGTGTGAACCACAAGCTACAAAACATTGACCACTCAATTTAAAGGACGTATCTGGACAAAGCTAGTGTGCTCATTAATAAGCTGAAAGGCTCCTCGATTGGGTTGGTATTGGATTGAATTCCTATAGTGAATGGGACCATTAATGAAATGCAAAGCCCTCCTGGTGGCTATCATTGAACCATTATCACGCTTTGCCTTTAGTCCAGAATGAGCGGGCTGCAATGGTTCTTCAGGACAATTTTGTCACAAGCACGCATGATATGATAGTTTTAACAGGATCTCTATTTCCCAGGGTTGGAAAACACCACATTTTTTTCAAAAAAATAAAAACTGTGGCTTACTTTAAACCATGGTTTAAACCCTTATCATATTGAAAATTTCCAGCCAAACTCGTGCCTCACTACAAATAAAAATGGTGTGATACAAAGCCACCTTTCCCACAGCTGTTCGAGGGCGTTTGGTACCATGCAGTTCATATAATTGCATAGTCATGGGTTAAATCGCATAAAGACCACCAGATATGTCAATGATGTTTATGGCAGTAAGCCCTATCCGCGCTTGCATCCGCTCGGATAGCCTTGGATGGTCATCTATACTGATAATCTCCCCATGTATATGTGGCCTAAAACGGGACATCTGTGTCAAAAGTAGCTTTTTCAAACCCGAATCCTCTTTTAGTTTTAAAAGCTAAGCGCTCACGTGTTATGCTAACATAGTACTTACAGAGACAATCTTGGTGGGAAGACCAACCTCCATTTCAGTTAGTTGTGGTACAAAGTCACTCAATAGTAACAGCATATCACATGCCACCCAGGCTACTAGTTTAGTGTTAAACTACAATGAATCATAAACACCTATAATGAAAACATCTACTAGCGTGACTGGACTCGTATGGTCCTTAGACTAAAAGCTTCTTCCATTATGCTTTATGCATACAAAAAGGAGTTTACATGAGCAGCAGATCTAGCCGAAAATGGGCGACATCTTCCAGTTCACCGGCGGTGGGGATCGAACACTAAATGCTCTATTTTTTCCAGAGGTGAGCGAGCGGTGACCAATGACAGCCCAGATTTGAACTTGCCACCCTACCGAGTTTGGCCTTGACCTATAAACCAAAAGCGAAGCGTTCCGATGTATATGAAATCTGCATTATCATTGGTCATCTCCTGCTCTCGCTGAAGAAATAGGGCATGCAAGTGTTCGTTCCTCACAGCTGGTGCACCCGAGGATCGGGCCAGTCCATTTCCACCACTGCACATAAGGTGATACAAGCGTCGCCTTGACCTCACCGCTGTCATGTAAACTATGTACACTTTTGGTAAAATAAAAAATTAAAACTATATTTCTGGAGAAATGACCCTCGCATGTGTTCAAAGAAGATGAGGACCACAACCCATATGGTCGGAAACCATCAACAAGCTTTGTGGAACTCTGCGAGAGTGATAAACCCATTCGCTGCATATGAAACAATATTGTGGGGCCTAGGGTCGTTTGGAAAAGGCCTTCACCCTTGGTCAGACCTTGGTGGAAAGATAATGCCTGACAATGATGGTGAATGTTCCAAGAAGTGCATCTCACCCCTGACAAAAACATGTTACACGAGATCGATTGAGAGTCAACAAGCTACAAATATGAAATCAAACACACCCTAGCTTCATACTGGATATCAGGCTGCCCTCTTGCCCTTATTCTTTCCACCATTTCTATCAAGCTGTATCAATTTTTGTGTAATAAAATATCAAATCAAAAATAATAATTAGCAAACTTATAGAAGGGGTTTATGTGGTGAAACCAATAAGGACAATTCGTATTCCTTTGCGGAGGAGAATTTGGTATCTCACGATGGTCTAAAACTGGGGGCCAAGCTGGTAATGATTATCAATGGAGGGTGTAAACTGAAGGAGTATGTCCGCATGTGCTTGATCTTTCTCTTACCAGTTCTGGAGTCTGGAAGAAGTATACCATAAAGTAATTTCAAATCATTTCAGTGGGCATCAACATTACGTTAGAAATTAACACGAAGCCATAGAAACCAGCTTCTAACATCTTCACTGTTATGGGGCATATGTCGGTTTTATATACTTTTTTTTACCAGCAAGGACTAAGCATGGAGCATCACTAATAGGTCGATATCATCGCTTCACCTCATAGGGAGGTTTGCCTTTTTTTAGCTAAGATTAAAATAAGGACCTCATACTCATAGCATGAGCCCATCATAAACGGGATTTGAACACAGACTCTCACATTTGGGAGTCAAAGGCTCTAACACTGAACTATACCACTATTTCCAGAAGCTCCTGTTCATAACGAGTGATGTGGATATGTTATTTAGAAAATTAGCACTCACCCTTAGACTGACTAGTAGAACATTCACTGCACTCCGGAACTGAGGATGCTTTACGTCATGCATAATCTCTTCAATCAGGAAAACTCCGAGACTAGACAGAGCCACGCACCTAAAAGCAGGAGAGAAACTACCCTATCACCGCGCTATCACCGCGCTAACCTCATGCTAAGCCCCGCGCTACCCTGATGCTAACGCCCGCGCTAACCCCGCTCTACTCCCGCGCTACCCCTGTGCTATCCCTGAGCTACCCTTGATCTCCACCCGCGCTATCACCGCGCTATCACCGCGCTATCACCGCGCTATCACCGCGCTAACCTCATGCTAACTCCCGTGCAACCCCCGCGCTAACCCCGCTCTACTCCCGCGCTACCCCTGAGCTACTGAGCCACTTGAAAGGCTTTTAAGTCAAAGGAACTTCATATTAGTTTGATACAGCCCTAGAACTTTGTGAAATGGTGTAATGAAACTTGGCTCAAAGCGATAGATTTTAACATCAAACCAATATTTGTATTTTTATTCTATCCTTATCACAGATTTCTATTCTATGAGGTAACAAACTTTCCATAGTACATTGTTTAGGTCTCATAGGACTTTTTGTTGTTATTATTGTTGTTGCCGGGGTCAGTCGTTATTCCGACTATACCATTGCAGGCTGGGCAGGGTTGGCATAGTAGAAGATTATCATGTCCAGAACCAGTTTCATTCTTCCAGTACACCCACAGATTTAGTGTAAAGCACCAGCTACAAGACCGACGGATAGTCCCGAGAGGTTGGGGACCTAAGCTATTTGTTTACTTGTCACCAGACGCTAATTCGGCTAGCGTTAACAATAGGGGAAAGGTAAATCTTTGACAATTGTGAGTGATCTTGACCCTTATCCACTGGTTGGAACCTCCATTTGTTTAGTACATTGTTATTACATAAAATGCAGTTTAACTTCTCAGCTCTGTTTACTTCTAACAGACCTGGCCAAACCAGCAGGCTCCTTCCGACCCCCATCGAGTAGCACAGCCAGCACCAGATCCTTCAGTTGGTCTGGCTCCATAATTTCCCTGCGTGTTCCTTTCATAAGAACCTCCATGCTACCAAAATGGTTCGGGAAGCACACCAGAGTCCCTAGTAATGTTATCGCCTCCCGACGCGGTACCTGGCAAGAAAAACACAACTCTTACACCACTGTATGCTGCATTGCCATCATGGCTGATCCGAGTTACCAGCGGAAAGAGTGCACGACTCTATACCTTATTTTCTTTATCATTTTAACTGGCAGAGTGGCCGTAGAAGCGTTTCATCATGGAATGAGCATAAACTTGTATTAGTTGGCATTGTGTTGGTGTCCTATACAGGGATACCAATGTGCCCCTCGTGAGCAGCCGGGAACAGCTTTGTCTTTGTGATACCAGTATGTTGGTAGATCTCCTTTAGCAAAATGATGCATGGTAGCATAGGTATTACAAAACTATGTTTACTAGTCCTGGATACTAGTTTGCTAACTGGTCTCGAATCGAGATGTTTAAAGGCCCTACCATGGAGTTACCTTCTCTATGGGGCACGCGGGCGCAAGCAGAAATTCTGCTAAAGACACACCCTGGGAAATGCTGAGCCTAAGACTCAGTAGGCCGATTCCCACCCGAAGAAAAGTAAGATGTTCGCTTACATTTTTTATAGCATCAGAGTTCAGTACCAAGTTGACAGCATTGAGAATATCCATAATGAACAGTCTGGAACCCGGTAAGTCCAGTCCAAATAGTAAGGGGGTGCAGTGCCTCACTAAAGTGTCTGCTATTGCCTGAAATCAATGAGATAAAAATATCAATAGCTAGTAATAGAATGGCATAGGTCATAGCCTTTCATAAAATATGATCATCTTGTTTTACATGGAAGGCATCACTAAGCCAATGGCTTGTTTTTAGGATGGTCCATGGCATGCCTCTTGGAGTGCGTACAGAGAGTTGTGGGGTCAATCCTAAAAAAAACTTGATCCTATTATCAGGATGGAAATCTGACTTTAAATCACTACTCCGTTCACATCCCAGTCTCCTGGTTTAGCAGCTAGCAAACTCAATTATCCCCAGAGGGACCAATAGTGCGGGGTATAGCAGAAAACTTGTATGAAATGAACTTCAAAAATTGATGAAAGCAATGGGTACTCTCCATCATTGAGAAGGACAAGAAGCTGAGGGTGGGACCAACACCAGACACAAATTAGAAAAAGGGACAGGGGAAATATCCGAATGCAAAAACCCTGGCTATGGCTATGATGGATGTACCTGGTGTGATGAAATCAGATAGCTATGAAGAAATTGATAGAAATATGCTAGTTCTTGGCCACTGATAATACTGTAGTCGTGGCGAAGACTCATTCGACACAGCATCTGCAGTGCGAGTAGTTTACTGGCCAGAAATTCCTCACCCAACGACAAGCACTGAAACAGTAATCAATACATTACAAGTAAAATCAGATCAACTCGAAGGCAATGAACTTCACACTTTAGCAAAATCCCCCTATCGTGACTAGCCGGCCACACACGCACTAGGTTAACGCCCACCCGGTGGTTAGTTCGACATGTTCCTCGAATGTTTTAGTTGTGTCGATCGCCGATGGACAATCGCACACAGTGGCAACATGCGAACTTTTCTTGTCGATAAAGTCGATCGTCGACTAAGGATTCGTCGCCAGACATCCTCATATAAACCTAGCAACTAAGATACTAGCCAAGACATGGGTACAACGAACCTTATAGCAGAGTGGGAAGAAATAGAGCACTGGTGAGGTTATCTCCCCTGGTTCTAATGACGATCCATTATCCGCAGTCACATTTAAGTTGTCCGACAGCTACATTAAAAGAAAGCGTCACAAGGTGCATTTCAGCTACACAATACAAGACGATGCCAACATTGCAAACTTTTATTCAAACGAATTTGAATAATTCTGCGGGTGATATTTTACAAAAACCTCTGGCCATGGCAACTATCTAACTAAAAAGTCTTCAGTTCAAGGTTTCGAACTAATTTTGGAGAATACTCTTTTAGAAATACAATTTGCGCTTAACTGAAATTGCAATCAGTTTTCTTTCTGTGTTGTGTGGGTATTTCCATGCTTATTCTATATTTGTTCTATTTTTTTATTACTGGATCAAAAAGCTATCCTGGTATACCTACCTGTAATGGTCACTTTATACGGCCACGATGCACCTCTCGAAAAGGAAAAGGGAACCATAAAAAATTGTTAAATTAAAAATAGTTAAATTACCTTCAACACAGTTTGCTGTAATTCCAGCAGATGTTCCATGATTTTTTCATGTGTTTTGGGATCGGTTATGGCATTGATGTCACCGAGCGCTCCCAGCATCCTCCTCCAGAGAACGACGGCAACATCTGGAGTCCATCCAGGAATCTGACCTCCTGTCAGCACACTGCGATAATCTGACGACTGTTCGGGCTTGCTCGCTGTAAAAATTATTCGCGTTAGGGCAGTTACACCTTTACGGGTACAAATCGACTTTCTAACAGCCGGTTCCCCATATCGCTATTAGCTATGAGACAACCTTTGCCTGCTCTTCGGTATGAAGATGGGCTAGCGAAACAGCTCGGATTAGAGGGTTGGCATTGGATAAGAGCAACTTGGGTTCATATATGATGAGGGTGATGGGGTCCTGTAGTGACTAGAGGTTTTCACATCAATTCTAGCTCAAAATAAATAAACTCGGCTGTGAGGTGAGGTTTTATTCCGGTCTATGATAAGCAACGAATAGAAGGAGACTTCATACACGGGCCTTCAGCTATTATACTCAGTGTGATCCTACCAATCCAAAGGAAGCGGTATATTGGGGATATCGCCAAGTACAGTTCATGTAGTCATATCCACTTTTCCATCACACCCCAAAAACTGTGAGAAAGCTGCTATTGGTTGGCGCAGTACATATATCAGTGGTCTTCCTTGACAAAATTATACAGTAATTGTGGTAAACCTTACTCTCATCTATTTGGAGATTTTCGCGGTCTACTGACAGCTCCGGTTTCAGCGTATCTTGACCGGAATTTGGTGAAATAGTCGTCATCTCAGGCTTCAGAAAGTCAGCCATTTCGCTCGGCAGGTAGGAAGCTAGATCAGTAGACACTGGTGAAGAAGAGCGGGACCGAGCACCATCTGCAGTCAAAAAGATGGCCATTGAAAATCATCAAAATCCCCAGACTGTCTTTTATATTTAATTCAACTTTTAATCTCAAAAACTACTCGGGCACTTGACTTGAACAGGCCTGGTATTTGTGAAAACAGTAGGAGCTAGGAGTTACGCAAGATCATTCTCACAGTGGGTACTTGGCATGACTAGGACCTGAACCAAGGATCACTCAATCCTGAGCCATGTACTCTGCCATTGAACTATCCAGCTATCCTCCTGCTATCCCCCACCCTCCTACCATCTGATATTGGAAATGTTCAGTGGTTACAGCATTTGGTTCATGACTAAAAAACTCTGGGCTCACGCTCTGCAGACACCGGGTACCACTATATGTATGAGTTTCGCATACAATTCCTAGCTTCTACTACCCCAGAATAAGTCCCTGGCTTGCAAAGTCTGATAAATAGGATGGCCAAGTACCAGTGCAGAACAAAAAAACCACTATTATAGCTATCCTGCCATGTCTGAGGTTGAAAGTAGACTGTGGAAACTCTACCTCAACTAATCCAGTGTACACCGGAAACCATACATAATACGTGCTACAAATATTATTTTCATGTGTCCACATGACACATATGTGAAGCAATACACTCAGCTTCACGAAAACACACTCTATCAGCTGGTCAAAGACCTGATGTGCCATAAGTTGAAATGCCACCCATTGGCTGATAGCATTTGCTTAATGAGTCATAAATACCATAAATAAGTTGGTGTGCCGGGAGTTTTCCCAAACAACCCCTAACCATTACCGAGACTGGTAACATTTCGCGCGGATGGTTCTAACTATCACTATTTTTTATTAACCGGTTACTTGCAGCTAAACATCTTATTGTTTCTAGCCATAGCGGTTATGTTCTGTCAATGGGTGGGCAGTACAGTTTTTGCCGCACCACACCGTTAGCATTGACCTTGACCACATAATGGCACCCTTTCCATACCAAACATGGATTTTATTATTATCCATCTACAACCTGGTTTTGGTGATTTATATTTTCTACAGGTAGCTTTGGTGTCTATAACTCCTAAGTGCTGAAACACACAACCTAGGTCAGCTTTCTGTAGACTTTAGGCTCATGGAGGGAATACGGCAAAACAGCAAAACGAATTGGGCACATTCTGTCATATGCAATGCAGAGAATTCCACAAACTTGGTACCACAGGGTAGCCAGGCTGTCAGCTACCCATGATTTAACAGAATGGGGGCTTGGACATATAATTGACATCGCTGGTACAGTCATAGCCACAGCGCGCAACTGATCATTGTACTATCGTGATTACCTGATGGGAATAGAGAAGGAGCTTCGGAGTCCGGGTAACCGCTATATTCACTCACTGCTCCCATAGACACATCATCACCTCCGAGTTCAGAGTCTGATACTGACACTGTAACCATGACAACAGTGACAAATCTAACTTACCAACAAAATGGTCCTTTGGCATTGGTTGAGCAGGTATCTTGCTAGCATGAACTAACAATGCCAGCCAGTCTAGGACCATAACGATCAGTGGGGTGACACTGAATGAGGAAGGGCAGGAGGACACCCAGCAAAATTGGAGACCTTACGCACGGGAGAGAAGGAGTTAAAAATGAGCGCGGATACATGATTTGGGTTTCCGTAATGGTTTGGTAACGGGAGTCAGGAGTCGGCTGCTGTTTTACATCGTTTACCAAATCTCTGGGTTTACACCATGTAAACAATATGCTATGGTGCATATCTTCACAAAATTCCCTCAAGGGCTTTATCTAAATATTGAAAAGTTTTCTGAAGTTTTGAAAAGCTTTAGTCATTGACCCATTATATGCTCGCAAGCAACCTTGCAATACGCTGGTTTTTGACCAATGTCTTTGCTCGAACTAAGGTGCCCAGCATCTTCAGTAAGTTTTTTCAATTCTCTACTACACTTTTACAGTTTGCCATTCACATATTATGGTGCGGATTGGGAAACTCAACTCACACTCAGTATGACCAAGAAATCGTTAAAGGGGTTATGACATGGGCAAAAGTGACTTCACTTGTTTGTAGATTCTGAAGCCTACCATGAACAAATGGGCCCAATACCCAGATCAAATGGAAGCTTAGATATAGCCCTATCCAATGCGCATACTTAGAGTCCTCGATGATGTACTTTTCAGACCGTCGACACACCAGAATTGGCTCGAGATAGGAAATTAACACAGAGCTGTTGATGTTTACATTGATTTCTCGGCTTACGCGCCGATGTTTGACAAATGCATTTGCAGGTGAACACTAGACTTGTAGTTACACAAGTCTGAATAGAGAAACCGTGCAATAAAAATATAGAAATATGGTTGCAGAGCGCAGTTTTTCACCTCTGTCAACGAGCGTTAGTGCCATTATTGCAAAACGATAGAGGCCCGAATGCAGCGGCCTCTATTTAGGGCTAGGGAAAACCGGCAAAGTACTTCTTATAACTTAAGCTTTCTCCCATCTTACATTCAAATTTAAGTTCCACTCGATGTGATGGGGGTGAACATCACTCGGTTACGAAGTTTTAGTAATTAGATCCCATTTTATTTCTATTTGGGCCATTTGGGCCGTAGTTATTCGAGTGACTGATATTCGGTTTGTGGAAAAAGACCACTCGCTATCGCTGCAATGAATGCGGAGTTACCTCCCTTTAAGAATGGGGAACACGACTCCGAAAGTGCGTCTACCATCGACCGTGTCATAACCCCTTTAAGGTGTATAATACTTCAGCGTTTTTGGGCCTAGCTGTTTTGAATCTTGGTTTGTGACTGGAGCAGGTCCACTTTGTTCCACAGACCTAGTAGTTTTCATAAACTTCTCTGGTAAACGATGCCGGTACAGGGAAATGCTACGCTCATGAATTGATTGCATTCAGCACCCTATTGGACATAAACCCATCTCATTCACTCACATAATTATTCTATATTCGTAAATTTGCTCGGTAATGAAGCTAGCCTTTTGAGTTGGTTCAACTCCTAGCTCACAAGTCTCAGGCCTGATAGGTCCGTTAAATAGGATGGCGAAAAAACATGTCCTTAGGATTCAAGGCTCACCATAGCTGCTTGTTCCATCAGAGCTGACTCTGTTGTTGGTGATGTCCACATTTAGGCTGGATCTACAGGAGACTGTATCGGAGCTTCTCTCGCTGTTGGTGCGTTTTCGGTGAGAAATAGTGGACTCGTCCAGTGATGTTTCTGCTGGTAAACTTTTTGAATCCTGGGATATTTGATCATCTGCAACTAGTGGTTAACGCATACAATTTGAGATGGAGGGCAAATAGGTTAATGATCAGAGCGGATCACGGCCTCTCGAGTCACGATTCGACTCTCTAAGCCAGTTTACCAATGTCATGTGACAGGAAATCGCTTGAGGAATAAAAATGGGGAATAAAAAGCTCACTGTGGAGAGGCAGTGTGATTGGAGACGCTGATCATCCAGTGTCCTCTGGCCCAAATATAATGTCCCCTCCCCCCCCCAGAGTGTAAGCAATGTCTGTAACAAATCTCGATTGACTATTCTGCGCTAAGGAAGCCGGCGGTAAAAGGTGGCAAAAGGCATAAAAATTCACTCATGGTTGGGGGTTGCAGACTAGTCAGGAAGAGAATATGGCAATTCTTTTAGTGTTTAACTTAAATATAAAAGGGAGACTTAACCTAATATCTGGTATCAGGTTAACTACGAAATCACGAGCTACATGATGTTCTATGAAAGAGTGCAATGAATGAACACAGAGAAGTCTAAAATAATGGTTGAAGCGCCTGTCATTACCGGCATTGAGTGCATCTTCCCCAGGCTCAGAATCAGAACTACGATCTTCTAGATCTTCGACTGGACTAGCTGATCTCTCTGAGATCATGTCCTCCTCATCCTCTATATGTGTTAGAGTATGGGATGAACCCACTACAAAAGTGAGGTGAAGCGATAGGTCAGTGGATAATGCACCTGATCTTCATGCCTGGGTCCCTGGGTTCAACTTCTGATTAAAAACGTGTTAGAAAACATGCGTGGGTTTTCTTACACATTTAGATTCAGTCGTCATCATGAAAACAGCAGTTCTTTATTCTGGAACACGCACAACACTCAAAGGAAAAGACTGAAGCCGTAAAAATTTAGAATAGCTGTCCAGTAAAAAGATTATCTCTTCGGGAGAATGGGGAGATGCAGAAAATAGTGCACCGAATGATTCACTCAATGCCCCTAAGTGCATAAAGGATAAAACTCACCACGTGCGTATGTGCGCGTATTTGTCTGTTACGCGTCTTTTTTGATCATGTGAGCATGACTCTTCTCAATACCCGCAAGTACGGGTTGGATTCAAGAGATTGAACTTTGACCGCAACACGCGCACTGATCATTAGAGGATGTTTTATGGGTCATCTATAAAGGCACCATTCGCCATTGCATTGGGAGAAAATTCAGCAATCAATGTCCCTTTATGCACCCTTTATATCAATATCAATGCCCACTGCAATGTCGCCGAAAGAGTTACTACATGTAGTTGAGAAAACCTGTGTTCAGCCGACGCTCCAAGACCTTGCCTAGAAAAAATATACAGCAATACCAACGCTCCAACAAACAACCGACGAACGATCCATGAAGAGCTGCAAGAGTTAGGGGCTTCCCACAACAACTGAACAAATACTTGACTAGTTTCGCGTTTTCGTTTAATAAAATTACTCTTTTAGGACCTAGCTTTCGACTTGTTCATTAATTTATGATCAATTCTGTTGAATTCATTATCAAACTAAACTTCCCTAGGGGTCTGCTCAGTCTCTCATATCCCATAATCTTCAATCATTCTAATTGTCTCCAAACTCTCACTAGAGTGTACACGGTGACGAAATCGAGTCTTCTTTTGAAAATTTGGAGTTGCGCACCCTTGTAATTAAGTGTCGCACGCTTAAGGAGTTCAATGTGAGAGCGTAAAACTATACATGCATATACGCATTGTGCAAATACGCACTTGGTGAGTTTCATCCATTAGGATACATTTTGCTCGTACCCCTCTGTGTATAGCCTCCGCAGATTTGAAGCATATACATTTAGCTTGTTTTTGAGCGTAATTACAGACAGGCAAATTAACTTCTGATTAGGTCCACTCACTTGTAACCTCCTGCTCTACAGATGAGGGCAGGTTTCTTTCACTAGTACTCCTTTGCAGTACAGTTTCCTCTATGTTATGTACCATTAAAGCCTCTGTAAAAGATCGACCGCGTGGCTCCTGTTCAATGTTAGTCGTCCCTACAATTCAACACCGATTGGTTAGTGACCGGTCATCAGAGGATTAGGCCAGGTCACAAAAGAAATTATGGCATTAATTTAAATTCATATGGGTACTTCAAAAACAAAATCAGAGATATGGTCCGGCCGAATATCAGCGATTCAGTAAGCAGCGGAATACTTAGGAAATAAAAGATATCAACGGTTTAAATGTTCAAAAGCCCAATTAGGTAAAGGAGTTATCTAGATCATTCCAGGTTCATGAAGTGTAAATGTGATTATTATAGTTCCTGTGATGCTGCCACACACAAAACAACCATTTGACTCATCAAATGAAGTAACTACTTTTTGTGCACTTTTGATAAATCTCAATGCAGTAGGAAAGGCCACAAATAGCGGCTAGCTATCATATCTAATGTATCGGCTAGCTAACATATCTAATGTATCGGCTAGCTATCATATCTAATGTATCGGCTAGCTATCATATCTAATGTATCAGGTGTTCACTGTGAAATTATACACCAAGGACAGAAGGTGATATACATACATGCAGTGCTCGGTTCTCATCAGTAAGATTTTAACATATTCTCAGCAAACTCAATAGATCAAAAGGTGCATCATTTGAAAAGAAATCTGGTCATAAGTGGGGTAATTCAGCAAATATAGATTTTGAGAAGCGTTGTTTAGGTCATAACACGCTAAAAACACCGCTGATCTCGCGCAGTTACCATGAGTCTCCTCATTAACAATGGAGCAGTCTGGGTTATCCAGTGTGGGACTTCGTGACATAAGTTGGGCCCGGAATATAGTAGCTGAATCGAAGCGACTATAAGCCCGAGAGAAGGTGGCTTTCTTGCTCAGAGCCCTAGTGACAGGGGCTACAATAAAGCAGAAAAGCATGCAGAGCGCCACAACCTGGGTGTGGATGATGATATGGAGGAGATGACCTAATGCTCGCGGACCTCGCAAATAGGTCAACTGAAGCGATGCGCCTGATTAGAGCAAAATTCGGTTATGCGGGCCCATGAGCATCGATCAAGACAACAGATAATGGCGGGTGCAAACTGACCAACGGGAAAAGATTATAGTCTATGGGTGAGATTAAGCGTGGTACAGTGAAGAATAATCAAACTTATCTAGACTGAAATGATGAGAAATTTAACCCACAACCTCTATAATGCGGCCTATAATTCATAGTTGTTTCCCACCTCAAATGTGATATAAATCATTATTAGAGGCACTTAGAGGGGTGTTTTGGTTCACCTTGTGATCATAATCAAACAAGGCCAAACCATCAAAGTGCACTGGAGACTGGATATATCGCTAGCTATGTTGACAGCGGACAGAGGTTTTTTTTTTAAATAGAACTTTACAAAATGTTTGGGAAGACTAAATCTTAGGCCAATGGTCAGGGAAACGGTAAAGCCACTGTAATGGCGAAAGGGCGAAAGGGACTGCTAGATTCGGTGTACACAAAAACTGGGGGAGGTGAACACACAATTGAGGATAGGACGTTGTACGAAGTGCATCGAATGGATGAGACCCTACCAGAAAACAGGATGGGATGCACAGCGGTAGCCAGTCAAACTAAAGCCAGTTAGATCCACGGTGATTCGACCGAACCATAACACATGCAGCATGAAAACACCCTTCAAAAGCAGTTCCTCAAGAAAAAAGCTGGAAGCTTTAATTAAATCCGAAACCAGGCTCGGTTATTGGAGTGCTTAAAAGGGTATTTATGCTGTCCTTCTATTTGATATAGATGTTAGATTTATACAACTGCTATGCAGTTTAAAATGTTTGGATCGGCATAATAACAATTGGTTCAGCATAAGCACCTATAGCGCATCACCATTTAGGTTTGACAAATAGAGTTATCAGACCCACACAAAATTCTTACCTCCTGGAATATAGAGCAATTTTGATCAGAAAAAGTGTAAAATAACTTGATATGCATGGCACTGACATATATCAATCTGTGAGGTGCTCACCAAAAACACTGCATAGCATAAATGACATCTAACAGTTTCATCCGAAAAGCATACAGATGTGGATGGATTAAGCAAATTGTGGAATATGACATACGCATTTTTCCTCTTTGTCGCTTGGTTTTCTGTTCACTGAGTCTGTCCAGTGGCAGATCAGAGAGATTGAGCTTATAAACTTGCTTAGCTAGCACTCGAGTCAATGTTTCCATAGTTTTCTGCAACAAAAAATGAATAGCGATAGCAGGATAGTTCAGTGGGTAGAGCGCTTGCTTTAAGATTGCACTAAGCACCCAATGTGTGAATAAACTCATAATTTCTACCTCCAACCGCTCCGAAATTCCTCGGTCTTCGACGGTCCGTTACACAGGATGGCCAACTGTCTAAGCAGACCAAAAAATACAACGCTTCCACATATGAAGCACTCTATGCATAGCAAATGATGCTATTTACTGGATCTTTCTTTCAGTATCCCGCTCCATCATATATCACAGCACAAACTATTTCTATGACTTTCTCCTAGTCCAGGTTGATACAAGGAAAGTGGTGACTCAGGGCATGTTGACAGTGGTAGTACTCTGGGTATAGTAGTCAGACCCAGTTCTTTTAAAACCATCTATTATTATTCCAGTTTCAAGGAAATGTTATCCAGGGCTGTTTACCGATCACAGCATTGCAATGGTGTGATTGGATGACGGTGCACGTGTGAATACTAATAAGGTGAAAACTCTTGGCTTACTCGCATTTATACACGAAATGCTCCATCTCCCGAGTTCGTGGATATTCCGAAGCAGCCCTAACAATTCAGAATAGTATGAGGCTTGCTAGAGGCCCACACCAGTAAACACCCCGCTGGCAGTGTGGCTCGAACCCGCGATCCATAGATTTACATAAACTTATTTATATGTTCACATATATGCATACACACATATTTATATAGCAACTGGTGGGTTAATTTCCTCTCATTTTGTACATGTATATTACTTTATTCTAATAGTCTGTGCAAATTCAAAATTTTTAAATTCGTTGTTTAGCAAATTGGCCGTCCAAGTAGAATTCGACCAGTTTTGTTTCTGGAAGACGGAGACAAACCTATCTCATTCAAATAGGACGCACGAGACGGCTCAGACAGCTCGGTTGGCTCGGACGGCCCGGACAGTTCAGACAGCTCAGACAGCGCTTTGTCACTCCATATTGGAAGTTCGGCTTTTCATCTTGAGCGTCCAGTTTCAGTTAGACCGGAGGAAAGGTGGAGCGAAAAAACAGTTTCTAATGTCCGAATTATGTTGGTTAGAGAAATGGCCAGGAAAACTCACCGCCCACTCCTTAATTAGCTCCTCCCATTGGCACAACGAAGACAAGACAGTAAGCAGTTGATCCCATAGGGACTCTGACATATGAATGCAGAGATTTGCCTTTATCCACGAGACTATCAGCGTCTGCAAAGTTAACCAGGCAACGTTGTTAGCTCACAAAGGCAAATTGATACAGTAGGCCTTTCAATTCAAGGGAACTAAATAAACTATTAAATTTTGGTATCTTGAAGCTCAAAGAGCAGAGGTAGAGGTAGAGGTAGGGGTAGGGGTAGAGGTAGGGGTAGGGGCACTTGTCCCGTGTCAC
>Ga0224501_10002120_pt1 | contig 15488 bp, 16 predicted proteins | sample SF_Oct11_sed_USG_4_FD_169105 | JGI IMG/M metagenome (GOLD analysis project Ga0224501, IMG submission 169105) | Sediment microbial communities from San Francisco Bay, California, United States - SF_Oct11_sed_USGS_8_1 | ecosystem: Environmental > Aquatic > Marine > Sediment | place: USA... | reverse complement strand
GTAAGAAAATTGTCTTCCCCGGTTTTGTAAAAATTTTAACCGTTGCTTCATTCTGGCTCATTGCTCCAGCAGTATTAGCTATAATCATATCCAGATTCTTTTCTTTCAGTTTTTGTCGGGCGTTCTTTTCCAAATCCTTTGTCTCCAAAGCGAATCCGATTAGGCATTTTGCATCTTTCTGTTTTCCCAGTTTACCAAGTATATCGGGATTCCTTACCAAATTTATACTTTTCTTCTGGAGCTTGGTCTTAATTTTTTCTTTCTCTCTCTTCTCTGGGCGGTAATCGCTGACAGCAGCGGAAGCAATAACCACATCAGAGCGAGGAACGTATTTTACCACTTCCTTCTCCATATCCAGAGCTGACTCCACAAATATGGTATTTACTCCTTCTGGTGGTTTAATATTCGTAGGGCCACTAATTAATATTACCTCGGCCCCTCTCCTTTGCGCTACTTCGGCCAAAACATAGCCCATCTTGCCGGAAGAAGCATTCGATATATACCTTACCGGGTCCAGGTATTCCCGAGTGGGACCAGCAGTGATGAGAAAAGTCTTCCCCACCATATCTCTTTCTATATCCAGAATATCTTTAACGCTGTCCATAATCTTATCATTGCTGGCTAACCTGCCTACACCACTCTTTCCCGAAGCGAGCTTCCCATACTCGGGCCCGATAAATTTGAATCCCTTCTCTTTTAACTTTTCAATGTTGGCTTGGGTGAAACTGTTCTTATACATAGTTTCATGCATTGCTGGCGCGATTAAAGTAGGCGCCTCACTGGCCAAGACAGTCGTCGAGAGGAGATCGTCAGCAATACCCCCAGCTAACTTTGCAATAATGTTTGCCGTAGCGGGAGCAATCAAAATTAAATCTGCTCTCTCGGCCAGGGAGATATGTTCCAGTTCCCATTTTTCCGGCAAATCGAAAAGATTTAAATAGATTTTATTTCCCGAGAGGGTCTGAAAAGTCAAGGGAGTGACGAAATGCGTCGCCGCATCGGTCATTATTACAAATACTTCCGCACCCCACTCTTTCAAGCGAGAGACTATCTCGCATGCCTTGTAAGCAGCAATGCTACCGGTTATGCCTAAAACAACTTTTCTACCCGAAAAAGGTCTATTTTTCCTGGGGTTTCTTTTTTCCCGCACTTTCCTCTTTTGACGCCTTTCCCTTTGAGGTTTTCTTTTGCTCTACGTCTTTACTGGCCACTTCGTATAGTGCCTCTATGATTGTCTCTGGTGTGATCTTGATTTTTCCGTCTTTCTTTCTCTTCTCTTTTAAAAACTTGGAGGTTAAAAGAATCAACTTGTATTTATTAGACACATTATCCAGCAACAATTTATCCAGTGAATCTTTAGCTTTGTCTTTTGCCATTCTTCCCGCTCCCATCCTACTGAATAAGGAATGCTCTTATAAGTCCAAGCAGAGTTTCATCCCGATTCATCGGGACAGCTACATAAGGTTCAGTCTTTTTATTTTTTCTTTTGACCTCTTTACTTTACTCTTTTCAGCCAATATGATGGATTTGACCCGTGTAAAAGCATCTACTAAGCGGTCATTAATCACTAGATAGTCATAACTTCCTATCCGTCTCATTTCCCAGCGTGCATTAGTGAGCCTTTTTTTGATAGTGGCTTTGCTATTTCTCTTGCGCCCCTTAATCCTTCTCTGCAATTCAGAAAATGACGGAGGTGCAAGGAAGATAAATAGCGCCTGGGGATATTTTTTCTTCAATTTCATCGCACCCCGCACATCTATGTCCAGTATGACATCTCTTCCCTTAGCCAGATTCTTTTTCAGGAACTTTCCGGGAGTGCCATAGTAATGACCATGAACCAATGCCCACTCCGCAAGCTCATCGCTTTTGATTTTCTCTTTAAATTCATTCCTGGAAACGAAGAAGTAATCCTTCCCCTGAACTTCTCCACGACGGGGAGACCTTGTAGTCACTGAGATGGAATAGCGGGCGTTGGGGAAATTACTAATTAACTTTCTGCACAGAGTCGATTTACCTGTGCCCGAAGGAGCAGAGATAATTGTCAGTAGTCCAGGCTCAGCCATTGACTTTACTTCCGTTTTTTTAATTTATACTGATTTGTTACGGCAGAAGCCGCGAGTATCTTCTTTGCCGCTTTTTCTATCTTCTGCTGAAATCTCTCACCAATCGTTTCCGGCTGCAATGCGGATAAGATAACGTGATTACTATCGGTAATAATTACTGAGCGGGTACGCCGGCCACAGGTAGCGTCAATCAAACTACCTCTTTTTCTGGCCATTTCTATCAACCTTTTTACGGGCGAAGAAGCAGGATTGACTACCGAGACAATTCTCTGGTCAACAATTATGTTATTAAAACCTATATTAATTAATCCTACTCTCATTGTTTTTCCTGGTGTGGTAGAGCCTTTTTGTATAAAGGCTAAACTTTTATTATATCTAAAAATTCAGAATATGTCAAATACTAATTATCCTCAAATCACCCCAGAACCCAAATTGGCTCCCTTTAACTATGACTACTCCCTTAATCCCCTCAATTGCCCTGGCAAAATTGATTCCCTTGGCAATATCGGTACTTTCTTTTACTAAATTTCCCATAGCTGTAGCGCAGGCATCCGCTAAAGCAGTGGAACCAGAAACAGCCACTGCCACATCGGCTCGACCAAAACTGAAGGAATGGCCACAAGTTCCGCTGGAAGCACAGATTCCCAGGGGACCGTCTGCAGGATCTATTTCCAGACCCAATCCGTGGGAAATATCACCCGCACCATAATATATTCCCACTTTGCGTGTCTTAGTAGTTTTTATAAACACATCGCCACCGTTCTCGATTATTACATCAGAAATCTCTTCCGACAATTTTCCCCCCACCGCGCCAGCGATTGCTCCGGCCACTGAAGCAAAAGGCCCCACATTGGCAAGAAGTGCCGCCTGGGCCATCTGTATAATAATTTCCGGGGCATTGGAATCTACAGCCACTGGTTTAAAACTCACCTCAAAAATCGGATAATTCTTTATATAATCTTCAATATCGCGACGATAGTCTCTTACCAACTGTTCTGTTTTGACGATAATGCTCTTGAGCTTCTTTTTTCCCTTTAAATCTATAGCTACGTATATGTCCGTTTCTTTCTGTTTGACCCGGAAGCTCACCAGCTCTTTGCTTTTGAACAATTCGCGATATTTTCTTATCTCAACCATTAGCTTTTTTTCTATTCTTTCTTAACTGAGCGATTACTTTTCTGAAATCCCCGGGAAGGGGAGCAGTAAATCTTACCCAGTCCTTCTTAACAGGATGGACAAATCCCAATTTATGTGCGTGCAGAAGCTGTCGACTCACTCCCAAATTCTCTGCCGCAGGACGTCCGTACTCACTATCTCCTACTATAGGGTGTCCGATGTGTGCCAGATGGACCCTTATCTGATGTGTCCTTCCTGTCTTTGGTCTTACTTCCAAGAATGTAAAATCTCCTAAAATCTCACGGACTGTAAAATCAGTAATTGCCTGGCGGCTCCTTATCGAAGTCACAGCCATCTTTCTGCGGTCTGTAATCTTTCTACCCACCGGCGCCTCGATACTTCCCTCGGGGTTTACAATCTTGCCAAAAATTAACGCCAGGTACACTTTTTCCACTTTTTTATTCTCAAACTGTTTGGCTAAAAAGGACAGGGAAGTGTTATTCTTGGCAACAACCATAACCCCGGAAGTGTCCTTATCCAGGCGGTGAACAATCCCCACTCGATTAATATCGGGAAATTTTCCCCTGGCTAAACCAGGAAAATGGTACAGAAGAGCGTTCACCAATGTCCCCGAATAGTTTCCACAAGCGGGATGGACTACCATACCCGCCGGCTTATTGAGTACAATTATAGCTTTATCTTCATAGATGATGTTTAGAGGAATCTTCTCAGGAATTGCCTTGTGCGGTTTAATTGCAGGGATTTTCATCCTTACTACGTCTTTTTCTTTAACTTTATAATGCCTGGGAACAATCCTCTCATTAACCAGTATATTTCCCTCGGCAATCATCTTTTGCAGGGAATTCCTGGAATGGCGCGGAAAAGAAGAAGACAAATATAAATCGAGTCTCTTCCCTTTTTCACCCTTATGCACGACAAGCTCTTTCGTCTCGCTCAGCAACGGTTTTTTCCTTACGGGTGCGCTTCTTTAAAAGAAAAAATACCATAAGAATGCCACCAATACAGACGCCCGAATCGGCAAGGTTGAACACCGGCCATATGCGGAAATCCAAAAAATCGATTACAAACCCGAACCTCAACCGGTCAACAAGATTACCTAAAGCGCCGCCCAAAATTAATCCCAAGCACACCTTTTCTTTTAATGATTTGATAATTTTTTTTCTTGCAAAAAAGACAATAGCTAAAATAATAATCAAAGAAATAACAATAAAAAGAAAGTGCCCTTGAGGAAAAAGCCCGAAAGCAATACCTTTATTCTCAACGTAAGTGATGTGGAATACCCTGTTTATGACCGGAATCGACTCAGCTAGAGACATATTTTGCCTGATTACGTACTTAGATAACTGGTCAACAAATAGTAGTATTAGAGCAATTAAGTACACTTTTGCTCCCTGTTATTTCCTCTCCCCTCTGGGGAGAGGACTAAGGTGAGGGGAGAATTGCTTTCACAGATTCTTCACTACCTCTGTGCACCTCGCGCAAAGCTGGGTATGTTCTCTACTCTCTCCCACCGTGGGACTCCAGTTCCAGCAACGCACACACTTCTTTCCCGGCGCCCTTTTCACTCCGATGCATAGTTCGGAGATTTCCTCGCTATTCATCATAACTTCCGATTTTCCCTTGCTTATCCCGGAGGAGACTTCAGGCATTTGTGGGAGAATCTTCACTTCGGACACGATGAGGATTTCCTTCCAGTCCTCCTGGTAATTATGGAGGAAAGCGGCTAACTTCCTTTCCTGTGTATAAAGATCTACCTCTGCTTCCAGAGAACTCCCGATAATCTTCTCTTTTCGGGCAATCTCCAGTGCCTTCACCGCACTTTTCCGGAGGAGCAAAATCTTCTCCCACTTTTTTGCCAGTCCTCCGTTCCAATATTTTTTCTCTACCCGGGGAAGGTTGGTCAAAAAGACACTCGGCTGTTCAACTTCTGGTATCATTTGCCAGGCTTCTTCGGCAGTATGGGAGAGAATCGGTGCACTTAGCTTAGTCAGACTCACTGCCAGTTCATAAAGAACTGTCTGGGCTGACCTGCGAGAGAGAGAATCTCTGTCAAAAGTATACAGTCTATCCTTGAGCACGTCTAAATAGAAAGAGGAGAGCTCTCTGGTGCAGAAATTATGTATATTTCTATAAACTCGATGCAATTCAAAGGATTGATAGTCTTTTTCCACCTGGGAAATCAATTCCTGCAGTTTATGCAGCACCCACTGGTCGATTTCCGACATATCTTTGTATTTTACTCTCTGGGAAGTACCGAAATCATTCAGGTTTCCCAAAAGGAAACGGAAAGTGTTTCTGATGCGCCGATAACCATCTACAAGGTGACCAAGAATTTCTGAAGAAATGCGAATGTCCTCACGGTAGTCTTCCGAAGCAACCCATAGCCGCAAAATCTCAGCGCCATACTTTTCGATAATTTCCTGGGGTGCAATTACATTGCCTATCGATTTGGACATTTTTCTGCCTTCGCCATCGACAACAAAACCGTGAGTTAAAACACTCTTATAGGGAGCCGCCTTTTCCAGAGCAACAGCAGGAATCAATGAGGTCTGGAACCAACCTCTGTGCTGGTCTGAGCCCTCGAGGTACAAGTCTGCAGGCCAGGATAGGTTTTCTCGCTCTCTGAGAACAGCTTCATGGCTGACTCCGGAATCGAACCAGACATCCATAATATCTTTCTCTTTGATAAATTCTCTTTTTTTGCATTTAGGGCACTCTATATTTCCTGGCAGAATCTCTTCTTCCTTTCTTATATACCAGGCATCGCTCCCCTCCTTCAGAATCAAGTCCCGAACAGCACCTATGCTCTCTTCAGACATTAGTGGCTCCCCGCAATCTCTGCAATAAAAGATAGGAAGGGGAACTCCCCAATATCTCTGTCGGGAAAGACACCAATCCGGCCTTGCCTTCACCATACTGGATATTCTATTTTCTCCAATTTTGGGAATCCATTCCACTTTCCTTATCGTTTTTAGCATCTTTTCCCTGAGTCTATTTTTATCTACATCCAGGAACCACTGTGCTGTAGCCCGGAAAATAATCGGCTTCTTGCAGCGCCAACAATGGGGATAGGTGTGGACAATCTCTTCAGAAAGGAGAAGGCGAGACGAATTTTGCATTTCTTCTATAATCAGCTTGTTGGAAGAAAAAACATCCATTCCGGAAAATTGCGGAACTTCTTCCGTGAATTTCCCCTTAACATCTACAGGAGCCAAAACAGGAAGGCCATATTTCAATCCCATCTGGTAATCTTCCTGCCCGTGTCCGGGAGCAATGTGTACTATCCCCGTTCCTTCTTCCAGAGTCACGAAATCGGCTAAGATGCCCAGAGAATCCCGCTCCATGAAAGGATGAGAACAGACAATCCCTGCGAAATCTTTGCCCGGGGAAACTTTCAAGATATCATAACTTTCGATGCCAAATTTCTCCATAAGATTCGATACTAACTCTTTAGCCACAATTATTATCTCTTCTCTCAAGGAAGAATCCGCAGGAGAAACCTTTACCCATGCATATTCGTATTGTGGATGAAAAGCAACAGCTACATTAGCGGGCAAAGTCCAGGGAGTCGTTGTCCAGATGAGAACGGAAATAGGGAGTTGTAATTTAGTCTTCTTATCTTTTCCCAATTTTTTGAGAGGGAATTTCACGTAAACAGAATGGGAAGTATGATTGGAATATTCTACTTCCGCTTCGGCCAAGGCCGTCTCGCAATTTGCACACCAATAGACTGGTTTCTTTCCTCTATAAATATACCCCTGCCCCACGAGTCGCTTGAAGATCTCAATGATTTTTGCCTCATAATCGTAGGACATTGTGAAATACGAATTTTCCCAGTAACCAAAAATTCCCAATCGTTTAAACTCTTCTTTCTGAATAGAAGCAAACTCCTGCGCATAAGCGCGTGCTTTCCTGCGAAATTCCACCCTGTCTATCTCTTCTTTCCTGAGACCTAGATTCCTTAATAGTTGGTATTCGATAGGCAGTCCATGGCAATCCCATCCAGGAACGAAGGGAACGTTGCATCCTTTCATCAGTTTAAACTTAACTACTATATCCTTAAGAATTTTATTTAAGGCGGTCCCGATATGGATGTGTCCATTGGCATAAGGTGGACCGTCGTGAAGGATATACCTGGGTCCTCCCTTATTCTTCTCCTGGATAGTTTCGTATAATTTCATTTCTTCCCATCTCTTCTGTATGCGGGGTTCCCGTTTGGGCAAATCGGCTTTCATTTGAAACTGGGTAGTGGGAAGGTTTATCGTCTTATTGTATTCCATTCTTCAATCTCCTGAAGTGAAAAGTGAGACCATCTTTTTCCTATCGGGTTGCCTGATAATGCCTTTCTCGGTTATGATAGCACTCACTAGCTTATGTGGCGTAAGGTCGAAAGCAGGATTGACCACAGCCATATTCCTGGGAGCAATTATTTTTCCTTGTACTTCCAGAACTTCTCTGGCATCCCTCTGTTCAATCGCCACATCCCCGCCCTGATGAGTCTTCATATCGACAGTGGAGGAGGGAGCGGCAACATAGAAGGGAACACGGTGATGCTTTGCCAGAACAGCCAGAGTATAGGTGCCGATCTTGTTTACCACATCGCCATTTGCAGCAATGCGGTCGGCCCCCACAATCACGCAATCCACAAAACCTTTCTGCATAAGATACCCGGCCATATTATCGCAAACCAAGACAGCGGGAATTTTATCGTGAACAAGCTCCCAGGTAGTGAGGCGAGCTCCCTGTAGCGCGGGACGCGTTTCATCGACAAAAACTTTCTTTATCCTGCCCTTACTGTGAGCTTCTCTAATTACTCCCAGGGCTGTTCCATAGCCTCCCGTGGCCAGTGAACCTGTATTGCAATGGGTAAGAATATTGACCGGCCTATTAATTAATTTCAGTCCGTTCTTGCCAATTTGCTTGTTTAACCGAATGTCCTCTTTCAGTATATTAATGGCTTCTTTTTCCAGAATATATTTGATTTCTTGCAATGATTTTCTACGATTCTTTCTGGCCAAGCCAACGAGCCTCTCGATTGCCCAGAATAGATTTGCTCCCGTTGGTCGGGTATGCAGGAAACGATTTGCTATAATCTCTAACTTTTTGAAGAACCCGTCTTTCGTTCTATCCTTTATACTTCTTGCTCCCAGAGCCATTCCCATAGCGGAAGCGATGCCGATCGCGGGAGCGCCGCGGATAGACATCTTTTCAATACAAAGGGCAACTTTCCGATAGTTCCTGCACTCAATTACTTCTTCTTTGTGAGGGAGTTTCTTCTGATCTAAAATATAGACTTTGCCTTTTTTCCACCGGATTGTGTTAATCATTTTTTATTTTATCATGAAAGAACCCACCGCCCAAAAGAGTACAACAAATATCACCAGAAGGGTAATAGAGAGAGTAGATTCTTCCTCTATGGAGATAAACTTACGTGTGTGATTGAAAATAGTTTCTGAAAAGTCTTTAATGATTGGCCCCAAAAAAATTGTGTTTAAATCTTTACCTTGCCTGGTCAAAATGAACTTTGCCAAAACTACAGCAAACATGATAATTAATAAACTGTTAATCAGATAACCAATAACATTCAGTAGAAATTGCATCTTACCTCCTTAACCTTTGCTTAGCTCTTTTGACCTTATAGCCGCCTCCTTGACGGCGGCAATCAAAGCTTTCTGAAATCCTTTTTCTTTAAGATATTCCAATGCCGCTTCGGTTGTTCCGCCAGGCGATGTCACTTTCGCCCTTAAAACCTGAGGACTTTCTCCTGTTTCCATAACCATCTTCACTGCACCCAGAACCGTCTGCTCAACCAGTTTCCTCACATCATCCTCTGGTAACCTCATTTCCATCCCCGCCTCGATTAGCGACTCGATGATATAGAAAATATACGCAGGCCCGCTACCCGACAGCGCAGTTACTGCATCGAGCATCTCTTCGGGAACTTTGACCACAATTCCCACTCTCAGCATCATCTGTTCTGCAATAGCCTCTTCCTCTTCTCCCGCGTACTTACCCGGGGATAGACCCGAGGCACCTGTTTTTACCAGGGCAGGAGTATTGGGCATCACTCTAACCACGGGAACCTCTTTGCCAAGAATTTTTTCTATGAAGCCCGTAGTAATCCCCGCAGCGATGGAGATAATTACTTTATCTTCCGTTACAACGTCCTTGATTTCGGAAAGAACCGATTCCATTACCTGGGGTTTTACGGCCAAAACAATAATATCGCTCTTTTCCACTGCTTCTCTGTTGTTCTCGGTGGTAGAGACTCCTTCTTTTTTCTTAATCTCGTCAAGCTGCTTAGGTCTAATATCAGTAACCAGAACTTTGTCTTTACTAATCAGTCCGCTCCCCAGAGTTCCCGAGACCAATGCGCTGCCCATATTTCCACAGCCAATGAAGACTACCTTTTTCTCTTTCCATAAATTCCTTTTTTCTTCAGAGACCATAGCGGATGAATCTTTCCTCCTTTCTTTTTTACGACGTTCGACAAAGGGTGGTCTCCCTCCACCCGGACGGCGTCTTTCTCCTTCTTTTCTTCTTTTTTTTCTCATATTTTTTTCGTCATTTTGTTTCACGGTTTCATTCCTTTTATCATTATTTATGGGCCAAAGATTGCTCTTCCTATACGCACCATATTTGAGCCTTCCTCAATAGCCACTTCAAAGTCATTACTCATACCCATAGAGAGGTATACCATTTCCACATTCTCTATATTCCTGGCTTTTACTTCTTTCCCGAGTTCTTTTAATTTCCTGAAGTGGGGTCTAGAATCTTCCGGATTCTCATAAAGGGGCGCCATAGTCATCAGCCCCTTAATCCTTATGTTGGGAAGGACACTAAGTTCTTGGAGAAAAGCAATTACTTCTTCGGGAGTTAATCCATACTTTGATTCTTCACCCGATACATTCATTTCAATTAATATTTTTTGTATCTTGCCAATTTTTCTGGCCTGCTTGTCAATCTCTTTCGCCAACTTAGCGCTGTCCACGGAATGGATTAAATCAAAGATTTTAACAGCATCTTTTGCCTTATTCCTCTGCAAGTGTCCTACCAGATGCCAGATAACTCTACTTTTCACTTGTCCGTATTTTTCCTTTGCTTCCTGAACCCGGCTCTCGCCAATAATATTTACTCCCGCAGCTATTGCTTCTTCCATCCTGTCCACTTCTACCGTCTTGGTCACTGCCACCAGAGTTATCTCCCCTGGACCTCGACCAACCATTTCCGACTTGACCCGGATCTTCTCTTCAATTTTTTCTAAATTTTTCCCTATTGACATATCTTATTTATAACTATCAGGATTCGATATCTTTCTTTTTAAACAGAAGAATTAATTGTAGAACTGAATCTGTCAATTTTCCAAAAAAGCGCTTCATCAGGGCCTGTCTACGATCAAAAGACCTTCTGTTTCTTACTCGCCGGCGATTGGAATCATATTCAGGTATCAGCGTGGTTCTCCGTTCACCCTCCCTTCTTTCTATTCCTCTCCGTTCGGGCACTGTTTCACCGAGACTGTTTTTTGCCTTTGTAAATTTTTCTAATATTCTCTTATAATCTTTTTTTAAACCTAAAAATTGCACTCCACAATTAAATTTTTTATCTCTCGGCAGGAAATAGTTCCACAAAACTTTAGCATCTGTCTCTAATCGGGGAAGAGGAAAAGCCAAATCAAGAGTTAATGAAATCCTGGAAGAGACTGGCAGAGGATTCTTTAAAAGAAGAGAAGCCCCCCGGGAACTTAGATCGGCTGTCTCTCCCGAGAAACTCGCGGGAATATTATCGGGCAAATCCTTAACTCTTACCTTCACAGGAATCCCTGCTAAAACTCTTATCGCTACCCTTCTGTCCGTTGTAGTCAAAATTCTTTTCATTTTTTTTCTCCATTCCAGAATTTAATGGTTTTCGCTATTCGATTTTTGCTTCACCCAGGAATCTATTTCTGATTTGTTGTAACGCCACTGTTTCCCAATCTTTAAGGCAGGAATCTTACCCTGGCGCGTCATTTTGTACACTGTAACCTTACTTAATCTAAGATAATCTGCTACCTCTTTTATAGTCATTAATTTATGCATTATTTTCTCCTATATTCTTGTGGTTTTTTATCATATCTTGTGATATATTTTGATTTCTTGTGATATTTAATGATACATTACGCGTAAAGAGAAGTCAAGAAAAATCTAGTTGGATTACTGCCATCATGCGTCCGGCAGAAGTCTTATCCCGGCGATAGGAAAAAAATCTTTTGTCTTGATAAGTACAGATGGGCATTATTTCTATATTTTCCTGCATAACCCCTGCTCGCTGCAACTGGTATGAATTCGCCCTGGCCAAATCGATGGACCAAAATTTTTCCTGGGAGGATTGAGCAGATTCTGAAATTATTGAGGCTAAGACTTCTCTTCCCCAGGACTCAAAGCACTCAGTGAAAGCTTTTGCTACTGGAGACCAGGAGACTCTATAACACTCTTTGCAAATGTGCGGTCCAATGACGGCACAAAGGTTTCTTGCTTTTGCTCCGAAACCTTGCGACATTATCTTCACAGCTCGGGAAGAAATATTGGCAACTGTGCCTCGCCAACCGGCATGCAGGAGACCTACTATTTTTCTTTGCGGATGGAAAAGGAAAATGGGAGGGCAGTCTGCAACAAATACGGCAAGAGGAACATTGGGGAGGTCAGTAATAAGCCCGTCCGTAGAAGGAAACTCTCTACCCCGGTCATTTTCTTTAACTATAGCAATATTATTCTTGTGTACTTGCTCTCCGGTAGTGATTCTGGAATAGGGTATGTTTAACCGGTGGGCTATCTTTCTTCTATTTTCCGGGAATTTTGCATTGCCTGCATTGCCAGCGGTAATGCCAGCCAAAACAGGAAACTTAGAAGTAAAAGAGATGGGAATAAAAAAGTCTTCCATTTAACTATTGAATTTTTTATCCTTTTGCACCACTTCCTGAATCTATCCCGCGAATATATAATAGAAGCTCTTCGGGATTACTGGCAGAAGCTAAAGCATCTTCCAGCTTGACCATTTCTTTACTATACAATTTCTGCAGTGCCTGATTGAAACTTTGCATTCCGTAATAATCGCCTTTTTCCATAGTCCCTAGAGTTTCTCCTATTCTATTTTCTTCTATCAATTTCTTAACCAGCGCAGTAGCCACCAGAACTTCCACTGCAGGTATTCTGCCCTTTCCATCGGCTCTGGGGAGAAGCCTCTGGGAAATCACTGCCTTCAAAGTGTCAGCCAATTGCAGGCGAACTTGATTCTGCTGGTGCGGTGGGAAAAGGTCTATAATACGGGTTATGGTCTGAACGGCATCGATCGTATGGACCGTGGATAATACGAGGCTTCCTAACTGGGCTGCAGTCAATGCTGCCGCCATTGTGGCTAAATCTCTCATTTCGCCTACCAGGATTACATTGGCATCCTGTCGGACAATATGTTTTAGGGCGGCTGGGTAATCGAGTGTATCTTCTCCTAACTCCCTTTGAGTTACAACGCTCTTCTTATCTTGATGAAGAAATTCAATCGGGTCCTCGATTGTTATAATATGAACGGCACGTATGGAATTAATGTAGTCGACAATTGCCGCCAGCGTCGTAGATTTGCCGCAGCCCGCCGGCCCTGTGACCAATATAAGTCCCCGCTCATTCTCCGAGATCTTTTTTAATACCAGGGGTAAATTTAACCGTTCAAAATCAGGAACTGCAAAAGGCACAAGTCGAAATGCTATGTGAATAGTTCCTCTCTGGTGGAAAATATTGATTCTGAAACGGGCCAATCCTTCTATTGCATAAGACAGGTCGCACTCGTGGTTTTCCTCAAAAATCTGTTTCTGTTTCTCGTTTAACAGAGAGAAACCGATCCGCTCAGTCTCCCTGGAACTCAGTGCGGGATGTGAACTGCGTACAAGCCGTCCATTGATGCGAAAAATGGGGGGACTTCCCACACGCAAATGCAGGTCGGAACCCTTCTTCTCAACCAGTTCGCGTAAAAGGTCAACGATTTGCATCTTAGCTCCCGAAAATCGTCAAAACTACCGGTACCTCTTTTTTCTCCGAAGAATAGCGGGTACTCGCAGGTTCTCCTTAAGGTAGCCGGGCTCTCTCGCTAATTCCCTCTTGTTGTATTCCCATAAATCCCCGGCGAACTCTTCCTGTCGGAGTTTTTCTTCCAGAAGAGCTCGCGGTGGAGGAAAGCCAGTAGCAATTACAGTAATTTTTACTACATCTTTAAGGCTCTCATCGAATGCCTGACCAAAGAAGACGTTTGCTCCCGAGGCAGAAGCATTGTGAATTAAGTCCATTGCCTCTTTGATTTCAAACATAGTGATATCTCTGTTTCCGGTGATATTGACCAAAATACCCTTGGCGCCTGCAATAGAAACATCTTCCAACAAAGGGCAATTTATAGCTGCTTTAGCCGCTTTAACTGCTCTATCCTTCCCCCGTGCCCAGCCCATTCCCATTAATGCCTCTCCGGCACCAACCATAATCGTCTTCACATCAGCAAAATCAACGTTAATCATTCCATGTGAGGTAATAATCTCTGAGATACTCTGTACTGCCTGGCGCAGAACATCATCTGCCACTTTAAAGGCATCCAGAGCAGGGGTAGTCTCATCAATTATGGCAAACAGTCTCTGGTTGGGAATAACGATCAAGGTATCGACTTTTCTCTTCATGTTTTTCAGTCCTTCTTCAGCCTGTTTAAAGCGAATGGGCCCTTCAAACATAAATGGCTTGGTTACCACTCCTACAGTCAGAGCCCCCACTTCCCTGGCTATCTCTGCAGCAACCGGCGAGCCCCCTGTCCCGGTTCCTCCTCCCAGACCGGCAGTGATAAATACCATATCAGCGCCTTCCAGAGATTCCCTGATTGCATCCCTGTCTTCTTCGGCGGCCTGGCGACCTTTCTCAGGATCACCCCCCACACCTAAACCCTTGGTGAGATTTGCTCCCAATTGTAAGCGATATCCAGCCAGAGAATCACGCAGAGCCTGAGCATCAGTATTTGCGGCAATAAAATCTACGCCTTTTATCTCTGAGGAGACCATGCGATTGACTGCATTGCCTCCTCCGCCACCAATGCCTATAACTTTTATACTTGCAGTAAGGTCAACGTCCTGTTTAAATTTTAACATCCCCACCTCCCAGAAAATGGGGTCAACTCTATTTTTCCCCATTTCCAATTATAGACACAGGTTCAAAAAATTATGGAGTCCCCCGCTTGATCGGGGGTTTCTGTTTTACCTCCCTTCCGGGAGGACTCCAGTAAAATACAAGTTTAACTTGTGTCTATATAATCAGAATAAAATGTTAAAAGATCTCCTCAAACCAGTCTTTTATCCTGCGGACGAAAGAACCTCCCTTTCTTTTTACAAATCTCCTCTCATAGATAGGAAATTCTTCTTTTTGGGCATATTTAATCAAACCAATGGCTGTAGCATAGTCCGGACTACTGATAACCTCTGAAAGTCCCTCCACATTCTGGGGCATACCCATTCTCATAGGAAGGTCCAAAATATCTTCACTAACCTCTTTAACCCCGCGAAGCAAAGCGCCGCCTCCGGTTAAAATTCCTCCCGCAGGTATTAAATTCTCTCTGCTTATTTTCGCCATCTCTTCACGAACAAAAGTAAAGATTTCTTCTACCCGGGGCTCGATAATCTCGCAGAGTCTACTGGTCAGGATGGTCTGCCGGGTTTTACCGTCCATGCCCAGGATATTTATTTCCACATTATCAGGAATCATCTTCATTTGAGAATAGCCAAATTCCCTCTTAATTCTTGCTGCCTCTGAGAGGGGTACGTGGAGACAGTGAGCTATGTCTTTTGTAATGATGTCACTTCCGATAGGGAGTGCTCTGGTGGCTTTGAGTGCTCCTTCAACAAAGATGGCTAAATCCACAGTTTGTCCGCCAAAATCTATAAGCAGGCACCCCAGATCTTTCTCTTCCGGGGTAACCACGGTTTCGGCAGCAGCTAATACACTCAACACTATATCTTCTACTTCCAAGCCGTTTCTATTAATACATTTAACCAGGTTGTTTATTGTGGTGGAGACCCCGGTTACAATGTGCACGTGGACTCCCAGATGACTACCTTCCATTCCTACAGGATCCATTACTCCCCTCTGACCGTCCACCACGAAGCCCTGGGGGAGGGTATGAATGATTTCTCTCTCAGGAGACAAGCGAATGGCCCGGGCTGAATCGATGACTCTCAATATATCCTCTTCAGCGATCTCTTTATCAGAACGAGAAATCATAATTGCTCCCTGATGA
>Ga0224501_10002119_pt1 | contig 15488 bp, 20 predicted proteins | sample SF_Oct11_sed_USG_4_FD_169105 | JGI IMG/M metagenome (GOLD analysis project Ga0224501, IMG submission 169105) | Sediment microbial communities from San Francisco Bay, California, United States - SF_Oct11_sed_USGS_8_1 | ecosystem: Environmental > Aquatic > Marine > Sediment | place: USA... | reverse complement strand
TGGGCGAGTCGCCGGGTGTTGGCCTGGCGGTTATCCAACACGTTAACCACAGACTTCTGCCTGGAGGCGGTGCAGGAGGCCTTCACGAAAACTCGCATTTGGATGCCCCGCCCGGAAGGGCGGGGATGAAAAATGCGTGCTGCCGAAGGCAGCAAGAATCCGGTAGAGTCGTGGCATGGCCATCAGGCGAGGCAGCCACTGTGTGTACGACACGCGCTACCATTTAGTCTGGGCTCCCAAGTATCGGAATATGGGTATTGCAGGGGGCGATTCGGGAGCGAGTACGGGAGTTGTTTTGCGAGATTGCCGCGCATCATGGATTTGAGATGGAGGAATTGGAGGTCGACAAGGACCATGTCCATCTGTTTCTGAGTTTTCCCCCGCGGTACTCGATCAGTGCCGTGGTAGGGCTGCTGAAAGCGGTCAGCGCCAAGGAGATTCGGGAAGAGTTTGCGGAGGTTCGGAAGCAGTTGTGGGGCGGGGAGTTTTGGGAGGATGGCTATTTTGTCCGGACGGTGGGGGATAAGGTGACCGCCGAGGTCATTCGGAAGTACATTCGGTTTCATGAGGCGAAGAAGCGAGGAGTTGATCAATTAGACCTCTTCTAGAAAGCCCCGCCCGGAAGGGCGGGGTTCTTTACTCGGTATGGGAGCCCGAAGATCTTTAACACCGACCAAGGCTGCCAGTTCACCAGCCAGGAATTCACCGGGCTTCTGCAGACGCATGGAATTCAGATCAGCATGGATGGGATCGGGCGGTGGCGGGACAACGTCTTCGTCGAACGGTTGTGGCGGAGCCTCAAATATGAGGAGGTGTATCTCCATGCCTACGAGACCGTCGGAGCCGCGCGCGAAGGTGTGGCGCGTTACATGACCTTCTACAATCAGATCAGGCCGCATCGCGCGCTTGACGGACACACGCCCGATTGCGTGTACGGGGAGAACCTGCCTGCACAGCCCACTGCTGCGTAGGTATCAATCGCCAGGCATCACTTATGAACGGAAAGATGCTGTCCAAAGAACCGGAGCCACCTCACTTGCCGACCTCCAGCGTTGAATGCCGCGCGCCTGACTAAGCAGGAGACGGTTCTTGCACGCGAGTCATAAGACTGATCCATTGCATGCACGAAACAAGACTTGACCCTAATGTTTAACGTGACGGTCCACGTCTCTGGGAGGCAGCCGGAGCGGTTCCAACTGGCCGGTGACGAGGTCTATATCGATGCGCACATTCTGAAGTGGAAGCCCTGGGCCAACCTCTTCGGCCTGCATACGGCGTATACGTTGGATCGAATTGCAGGGCGCTATCATGCCATCGAGGATGAGGGCGGCAAACCGCACACCGTCTACACCCTGGGTGGCACGCGAGCGGTCGATCTGTTTTCGCTGCGCCGTCGATTTGCCTGGCTGGAGCCGGTGGTCGATGCGGAGTATGGATCGGCCGCGTTCTTCCCTACTCGCGACCGGGTGAGTCTGGAACTTCGGGTTTCCACGACCGGTCTGCTCTTTCGTCCTCTGACAACGGCGGACTGATCGGACAGCCGAATTCACAGTATGTCACGCATTCCTGCCTCAGGACGATTTCCTCGATTTCGGCAGAGCCAAGATGCTCGACTTCCTGAACTCGTCGGTCGGGAATACACGGCCCGTAAGCATCGTCTCGAAGATATGAGAGAAGACGACCCCTGGCGTCCCCTTTCTTTTACCGGACCGAAAATAGGAATGCCCCTTTGGTGGGTCATACATGGTATTCACCTCATCGCAATCGATGGCGTACACGTTCTTAGGCGTAAGCTCCATGTCCTCAGGGCCAGAATGTCCGAGACGGCGAGAAGCCTCGGCGTTCTTGAGGTTCGAGACTTTGCTCGCTCTTAAGGCTAAGTCGTCAGACGCGAAATAGACCACGACGTTTCGTGAGGCATGGCTGATCGGTTCGCCGGGCTTCCCCTTATGCAGCGATTCATTCAAGATGTCAGCTGCCACGAGAAATGTATTCCTGAACAAAAGCGGCAATCCATTTGGTTGATCGTATTTCTGCCAATTGCTGAGCGTTTGTCGCAGGACGCGATTGCCCATGGAATGAGCCAGAATGTTGATTCGTTTGAGGCACGGGTCGTCTTGGGGATTGTAATCAGCCGAGCTTCTCCACTCCATGAACTTCTGGAGCATGCGGGCAAACGCGAAGGCGCTTTGATCTGCCGACTTCTGATCGTCCCAGTAGTCTTTCACGATGCCCAGATCGTTATCGCAAGGCCAGATGAGCGGAATCACTAACACCTCACCCGCTTTCTTCTTGTTACAGAGAGACTGGAACTCCTGGACGTTTTCAAAGACCTGTTCCGGTAGGTTGGAGAAGCCATGAATATAGAGAAGGACTTGTCGGTACTTGGATTCTTTAATGGCAGATAAGAGTTGTTTGCTGCCGATTTCCTCGTGTACATCTTTTTTGATCTGGCGGCAGCAGAAAAAGTTGAGGCTTGAGGCATTATTCTCAAGGTCAAAGACAAAGTTGGTGTTGAGTTTCGGTTCGGTGTTCTTTGTTGGTTGCCGAGTCGTGATGAAAAGCATGAGATTCCTCCTTCAGGTTGGCCTGTCTGTTAGGTTGTAGAGCGTAGGAGTGCTGGGTTGTCAAATTGTTGATGCTGCCAGATTAAAAAGACTCCTGACGTATTTCACATGGCACGCTATGTTCCGTAGGAGGCACGATTCACGATCCGACCCCAGATGCGCTCTTCAAGTCCTGACCTCTTACTTAGCCGAAGTTCAATGAGTGTTAGATAGGCATGAAAGGTCTTCTGCGATTAGGACGAAGTCGTTGTAGCTGAATGTGCGGGGTTCGTCCGGAGTCGTCTGTTGCTTGGTGTCATGGGCGCTCCGAGACAACTCTTCCTCAATCTCGATGTCACGGGCTTTCCGAAACAACTCTTCACTTTTCTTGATCGCTCCATCTCGTGCTGGACAAGTCAAACTCGCATTCTTTCGTAACAAGACTAATCCATACATGGCTGCGCTGTTTGTTCGTTCTCGCAATCGTGCTTTATCTTTTTTCTTCTCCTCCTTCTCCCTCTCCTTCATCTTCTCCTCTTCCTCCTGAAACCATTCGTAGGATTCTCTGGCATACTCTTCGGCACGTTCTACGCCAACCGTTTTGGCCAATTCCTCCTTGATCTCCACACGTAATGTGTCGACTTGGTTGCTCAGTATCTTTCGCAGATTACTTGTGGCGTAGTTGCCAGTACAATATTCATCTTCCGGACTGGTAAAGCAACGCCAGAGGTTCGTCATCAGTGTCTCAAGGCTATGATGAAGAGCGCTGTGCTCACGGATAAGCTGGTTGAACCAGACGCAGGATTCCTGAAAATGGGCCAAAATGTCCCAGCTGGTAGCTGGCACACAAGGTGGTGTCTGGAGGTTCTCTTCCAGTGAAGTCCTGTAATCTTTGAGCCAATCAAGCAGACTCTCGCCATGCTTTGAAGGAAGATGTATGAGTTCCCATTCATGCACATGCCGATCTGACACATATCGCGTGTCGGCTGGAACTGGAAACGGTGCTGTTGCGAGTGCAAAGGCTAGCCATTGCTTAAGCACTTGTTCTCGATAAATATAATGCTGAAGGAGATCTGCAACGACCGATTGATCGTTGACGCGCGACGTGTCGATGGTTTGGAGTGCAAATATCCGTTGTTTGAGGAACACATGTCCTCTCTCTAGACGATCTAGTCCATTCCCATAGTCATTGAGATCTATTAACAACATCAATCCGGCTCGTGCTTGCATGCTTGGATTATCTGGGAATTTATCCATTCCCGTGTGAAGAAGGCTCCGAACAAGGTCAGTTTTATCTAGTAAATTGGCAAGGCTTGCTTGTAGTAAATAGTACTGTGGAATATCACGAAGCTCAGGTTCCATCTGATTGAGGGTGGCAATAACTGTTTTGATAGACTGTTTTTGATCAGCAGTGAGCATCTGTTCATTCAGGCTATCTTGAAGGGAGGGGTCCTCGCAAAATATTTCCTCTAGGCTTGTGCTATTCAATCCCTCTATCCGTCTCTCCATCCATCCCTTTATCCATCCCTTTATCCATCCCTTTATCCGTCTCTCTAATGGAGCATCACAAGTCTCTGGCGGCTTTATCAAATCGTCATGCTGCAAGGGTCCTATTTCTCTGGTGCCACTCTTTGACTCATTCATAAGTTGGTCGAACTTGTCATCGTTGACGACCCGCTTGCCCAGGATTTCAAAAAGACTGGCAAGGCGCGTGCCAAGCTTGAGTGGCTGGGAGGATTCGTTTTTCAAGTTGATATAATCCCGAAAGACATCGCGTAGCGAAGGCGCCAGATCGATCCTATTTTGAGTTGCACGGTCACGAATGGCATTCCCGGTTTCTGTGAGGGCCTGAAGCAGCGGCCCAATCCGATTCGACGCCAGGTGGGGTTGTTCAAATTCCACAGGCCAGCAATAGAACTTGTCGAAGTTGCTGACATTCCTGCAACCAGGAGAAAATTGTTTTCTGTTCGCTTTATTCCATTCATCCTCTAACTGTTGGTAGCGGGCTCGGACAACGGCACGGCCGGCAGCAATCAGCGTGTCAATTTGTTCTGCCGAAGGCGTCATCCCTGACCGATTGAGATCATCGAGAACTTTCCGCTCCAATTCGGTCGCTCTATACCCCTTATCAATAAGTTTCCGGTGGTTGTTAGACTGGCTGGAGTGGGAATGGTTCTCATGCCCGATGAATTCTGTTGCCAACTGCCTGATCAGTGGATCAGTAACGACATCCGATAGCTTCAATTCTAGAGTTTGAAAGCCAAACTGGCTTAGGAGGCCATTCGCCATCAGTTTAGAGAGGGCTGTCTTGTCCTTAATGAGGGCATCGAAACTGTTATCAATGTGTCCAGCCAACCCTGGCAGATTGGACTCGGTTTCCGTTCCAGAGTCAACGATGATGAAGAAGTGTTTTTTGTCGCGCTCGTCTGGCTGCAAACGCTTTTCTTCAAACACCTTACTGAGAATGCCACCAACACCGAGATTATCGCTAACTCCGCCATCGACCAATAATGGCGGGCGCATTTTGTCACTGGCAATGAGCGCGCATTTGTCGTGGTTTGCCGCAAAAGGCGAAGCATGCTCAAGTATCTCATCAAGTTGTACTGGAGCGAAGATGCCGGGCAGGCTGCTCGATGCGGCAGCGGCTAAGGCCAAGGGGAAGTTACGATAAGCTTCTTTTACACCTAAGCACGCGAACGTGTCTTCATCTAATGTAAAGACTTTTCCATTGGCGATATCGGTAGCGTGAATCAACAATTCCAAGTCTTCTTTTGGTAATTGAGAATTCTCAAGGGGAACTATGCTGCCAAAAGGGAACGACGTCCTGCCGGCAATGCTGCCCAACGTTTTACCATCAAAGTATAGATCGTCATACGCGCTGGCTAGCTGACCGGATTCGATGATTCCATCTGTGAGTGCCATGGCTGCTGGGGGAGTGAATTCAAAATGAATCGGCATAAAAAACAGCGGAATGGAAAGCACCGAGAAGATGGTATCCACGACTGACGTGGCTACCAGAGCTGGTGGACGGAGGAACCTCCACAGACTTCCTGGACGGTCGGTTGTGATAAGCTCACGAGTAATCTTCCCCTTCTTTAGAACAGTGGAGAATGTGTTAAAGAATTCCCCATCCTGTCGATGGATCATATAGTACCCAGCCGTAATTGATCCTCCAGACACTGCTGAAATTCTATCGATTTTGCGAAGGACCCGTTCGCAAGGAAGAGGAGGGCTCGAACGTGGCTGTGATTCCAGGTGGATTGTTTGTTTCCCCTTGTCTTGAGGGCAATACCACAGTTGATTCAGCTCGTACATGGCACCATAGGCAAATGCTGCGGCTCTTGTTCCGCCTCCTGACAGCAATAGGTTAATGCGTACCTTTGGTTTGTTTGAATCTTCATCCGTTTGGGCCCAGCCTTGCGCTGCAATGAAGATGGTACTGAAAATGAGCCCGCTGACCATCAGCAGCTTCATAGCCGTGCTTGAAAGTGAGTTTGGCTTACGCATGAGCGGCACTACTCTCATTAGTGATTACCGCTGGACTTATACAACTTATCCTTCTCATCTGGCTTCTGGATCGCTATCGCGGCTTGACCAGTGGCCACAAATTGTTCGATTTTTGCCGGGCCAAACCAGCTGAGTCCAAGCCGAAAAAGTCCTAAGGTAGAGTAAGCATCCTTTCGGGTATCAGTGCCTCCTGGCCCTGTTGATAATGTGCTTGGTGGATGGAGGACGCCTTGCGTGGTATTGGCATCTGCTGTGTCTGTTTCTTTCAGCTTGCTTTGAGCAACATCGATCGGACATGGCGTATTATTTGTGCTGAAGTTGAGCTGTGCTGCGAGCCAGTTAAACCAAGGAGGTGAGTACTCATATTTTTCTACAGGACAGACGGGGATGAAGGCGACTTCCGCTCGTTTGTATCCGAACATCACTCTTGGCATACCTGATCCGTCTGACATGGGTGGAGTTGCTTCAAGCCCGACGGTGGTGCTGGTAGTGACGTAGACACGCGGCTGGCCGCAGCCAAGGATGATGAGGAAAAGTGTGGCTCCAAGAATCCATACTGGTGTGAACTTTCTCGTGTTCATGAACATATCCTCGCTCAAGATGGTGGTACAGCTAGAAACATCGTTTTTCTGCACGCTCGGGCATCTGAGCTGCGGCTTGGCGATAGAAATTTCTAACTTCTTTCGATTCTGAGACACGTTGCGCCGCGACTCCCGTCGCAAACACTGAGTGGATTTGTAGTCCGTCTGGAGTGTTTTTGTTGAAGGGGGCAAGTCCTTTAATGGCGTCCCATAGCGAGGGATTGGCCATTACACAAATAAAGCTCACAACGGAGTAAGTATCATGGGAGTAGGTATCATTCTGAGTCGTTTGTTTCGATGCCGGAGGGAGCTGATCCCCGTTTCCAGGCTTTGAGACATCCGATTGTTTTGGGACATCCACTTTAAGTTTGATGGTGCCGGGTTCATGTGGAGATGGAAGGAATACTCCCTCTTCGCGCTTGTACCCCAGTAGCACTTTGGGAGGCTGGTCGGCTTGTTGCGAGATGTCTAAAGCGAATTTAGTTGAAGTTGTAAATACGACGTGATCATTGACGCACCCGTTCGTGACTAGGAGAACGAGCGTGCTGAAAACGAGACTCGGTAAGTAGGCAACGAATCGCATCTTCATCATAGCAATATCCTTCCGCAGGGGAGTTGAGATAAGGACTCAAGTCGTTCAGCGACCACATAACTCATTCTTTCCGGTGCCCCGCTCTGGTAACAGAGGCGATGAATACCTTCGGTGATGGGTCGGACCTCCGTCACATGTTTCATGCCGGCCGTGAGGGTGTATTGTTCTGATCCGACGCCGAGTGAGATACCCAGTATTGAGCGAGCAAGAAATTTCGGTGGTTCGCTCGGTGTCGCCCGCAGATACAAGAGACTCAGAAAAGTCGTCGGCGAGAGCCGAATCATCCCCCAGCTGCGTATATGCTCCGGCTGGTTGGCCGAGTGGCGCTGACCCATTTCATCAAGAATTAGCGGTACGGCACGGACGCGTCGTATGACTCCGATCGATAATCCCCATTGAGTTCCAACTTCGACGAGAACGGGAAAGTGCCTCTGTTCACTCATCGATTGGACTGTGGCTTGCTGGCCAGTTGTGTAGAGTACGGGACCGATGTAGTGCTCGCCTTGTGATGTGCGAACGGCACAACCACTGACGAAAAACGAACAGCTTAGAATCGCTATTCTGAGTGCCAAGGTTGTGCGGGATTGTTTAGAAAAATCTCTTACAAGAGTGTCACGAGCCATGTTGCGTACCCATTTCCGCCAGTAAATTGTGCCAAGCTCTGGGTGGACTTTTTGTCAATCAATTTCTCGGATGACAATTTGTTCAGCGTTCATGCCAAAATTAGACGCTACCGCATGGTATTCATTGCGTTGTGTTGATATTTTTTGTGTCTGGTGGAGTGCTTGAGTTCTTGGCCGCTTTGCCGAACAAATAACCTGCGATGGCGCCTAGAATTCCAGTAGCTGCAGTCAGTTGCTCGTCTCGCTTGACGAGGATCACGATCAGCACAGTGGCAAATACGACGAGCACAAGCCCGCTCCCTGTAACCACTGCCTCTGGAGCGGCTCCTATGCTTTTTAGGTATGAGAGAACAAGGAACAGCGCAAACAAGCCAGTGCCCATCACCGCAATGGCGAGGATGAGGCGATTCGATTCCTCTTCCATGCGGTAGCGCGAGTATTCTGCAATAGTTGCATTTGGCGCGGTTACTGCTGCGTTCTCTACCTGAGCAGCGTCGGTGGCCGCTTGGTTCTCTAGATCAGACAAGCTGGGAGTAGCATCGGCCCCAAAAACTGTAGAAACCAGCAGCCAGCTGCCTGCAACGAAACTGAGTGTTAGACGCCACATGGCTAGCGGTTCTCCTGTCTCAGTTGAGTGAGGAGCTCGGTGTAGTACTGGGCCTGAGCGAAATTTCCCTGACGTACGGCCTCTTTCTGCTTGCGCTGGATGTTTTCTCTGAACTGTCTTTGCTCATCGGACGGAAGTTTCTTCGCCTGATCGGCCAGTCGGGTGGCGCGAACGATATCCTCCCTAGACAACTGTGGCTTCCCTTGTGAAGGTGACTCTAGGGTACGCTGTTGGCTTGTCGGTGGAGTGAACGGGAACAACTCAGCCCCAAATGCGTGGGGCGTACCGGCGTTGACCATGGAAAGCACTAAGTAAGCCGTACGGGCTTTGCAACGGATTCTAGGGATAGCCATCCACACCTTATGACCTCTTGCAATAGCATCTCGGCGATTACAGGGCATGCTCGTCATCCTATTTCCTCTACTGTTTGCCAGATATCACGCTCAATACAGTGGTTGTTCAGCAACAAACGGACCACGATGAGTTCGCAAGAATTACGTAAATTCCCAAGCATTGTGCTGTTGTCTGAGAAATGAAGGTCTGTCGGGTGAATCTTCTTCGATTCAGAGAGTATCTAAATGGATTCATGGATTCCTCGTAAAACCACTGGCGTCTCAACTTGCCCTTCTGTCAACACAAAGATGTCGGGAGTTTTTGTTTCAGTATCCGTCGCTGTGATAAACGGGAAAAAATCTCGGCGTCAGGGCTGGTGATCACGCATTGGTGCTGATGGTCAGCTGCCTGGCTGTGGCCTATGACACGATGTGAAGGGAAAGGCTTCGCGGTAACATGTTCATTTACTGGCTCACAGAGTGGTGAGTGCGGCTGGTTCGTTCGCTCAGGTGGGAGGAACTGTCGACGAATCATATCGCCTCCATATTTCTACGTGCACGGTAGGACTTTGGCCAACGTTCGTCAAATACTCTTTGGCATAGGTTCTTTTGCACCCAGGTGATCGACTGGGGATCACCTAGAGCTTTGCAGGGGAAGCAGTCCCTCCGAGCACGTCGCAGTCGTATCCTGGCTTTGGCACGATCTGTGGCGCACGATGATGGGCAACCATTTCATGGAGTGCCTGACAGTCCTGCTCGTGAGGAGGAAGTCCGCAGCGATAGTATCGGCTGGGGCGGTACAGCTCGATGGGTATCTTCGGGTCAGTCTGGTATGTTCGCTCGGAGGAGACTGTTGCCATGAAAGAACAATTGACTGCCGTGTTTCAGCAAGTGCCGGAAGGCTAAAGGCTATATGGGGTTTGTTGAAGAATTGCCGGGTGCCAATACGCAAGGGGCGACACTTGAGGAAGCGAGTGCCAACCTTCAAGAAGCTGTTCAGGTCATTGTAGAGTCCAACCGGTAAAACCTCGACCGTTCCACGCCACAGAGAGATCAACGACTTCCTCGCCCATAAATCTGTAAGGACCTCGAAGTGCCAAAGCCATAGACCGCCGCTCACCGTCCAGCCCGGGCCGCCATGGCGAAGTGAAAGAAGTACCGGTCGAGTGACGCCAAATCACTCCCGTAGGTGATTCCGCCGAACATGGCATCGCAGAGCAGCTCGCGCGCACGAGTCAGTTCTTTCCGCCGACCTTTCCACCGCTCGTCCAGAATCGTCAAGTCCAGGAGTTCAATCGCGCGGTCGAACGCCTGCTCGCAGCGCTGCTGGTCCTTTCCATACCAACGGGCGGCGCGTGCCACGTCGCTGCCGACATTGGCCAGTTGCTCGACGAGCGAGAGGGTGTGCCAACGTCCTGCTGCTAATTGCTGGTGAATGGGGTTCATGCTCTTAACCCTGCACCAATCGATTGACGATGGCTGTGACTATGTCCCTGATCTCCGCACGCTCGACGTACCGAGAACGGTTTCCTCCTGACGGGCGCACATTGATCATCGAATTCAATCCATTCCGAAGGCAAACGTTCGGGATAGATATTGATGCCCCAGAGGTGTTTTTGGAGCGAGCCTTGCTCTAAGAGCACGGCTTCTTCGTCGGAATGGAGCTCCACACCGATGGCCATGATGCCTTGTTCAACATCCACAACGGCCTTCACCATGTCGCCGAACTGTTGTGTTGCCATGGTGCTCAGCGCGGCCTTTGTCACGGTCGTCCGAACAATGGAGATCTGCATCGTGCTCCTTATGAAAAATTGAAAGAGAATAGGACTGGCACGCAAGATTGCGGGTTGTGTATGTCTCTGTCAATCAGAAATTTATTCAGAGTTGTCCGTCATTTCTTGTCCCGACGCAGGGAGCACTGCTGAGGGCGAGCAAGAAACTGATCGTAGGTGGCGGTGGTCCAATTCTTCTCAGATGATGTATCCAGTCTTATGCATCGTGAACCATTGTGCTACTTCAATACAGTCCCGCTAGAAAAATCATTCACCAGGGAGAACCGGGGTGATTTTATTTCCACCTAAGTGTTAGATTGAAACTCTTCGACGTCACTGTCGCTGGATTCACCCATTCACAGAGGAGGAAGAGACAATGGGACTGTTTGGATCAATCATGGAGAAACTCGGATTTGGTACGGCTGCGGCGCAAGCTTCGACGACGCCACCAGCCTCTACCCCTGCTGCGGCGGCTCCCGCAGCCAAGCCTACTACCCCTCCGCCGGCGGCTATGTCAGCGGTTGATGTTGTGGGGAAGCTTGAAGGGCTCGCCGCAAAGAATCCACAGAAGCTGAATTGGAAGTCATCGATCGTGGACTTGATGAAGCTCTTGAATTTGGACAGCAGCCTGACTGCACGCAAAGAACTTGCAACCGAGTTGGGGTGCCCCGCAGACAAGATGGGCGATTCGGCTCAGATGAATGTGTGGCTGCACAAGGCTGTGTTGCAGAAATTAGCGGCGAACGGAGGGAATGTCCCCAAAGAGCTTTTGGACTGAAGGAACGAGGAGCGAGGGAACGTTATTTCCCTCGCTCATTCTCAATCAGAACTGGACGGGAGATACTCAGCCGTTGAGGTGCTTCGGTAATGACTAAGGGAGTTTGTTCGAGCTCATCGACCACCGGATGGGAGCCCATGTCGATCGATCCTTTAAAGAAGGCTCCTTCTTCCATCGAAAAAGACGGAGAGGACACGTCGCCAAGCAGAACCGCAGGCTTGAGCAACTGGATTTTTCCGGTTGCGGTCACGTTCCCATGGATCTTGCCTCTGTTCACGACGGTTTCGGCGATAATTGAGCCTCGAATAATCGCATTCTCCCCGATCACGAGCATCCCCTTCGCGTGAATTTCTCCTTCGATAGAACTGTCGAGCTGGACGGTACTATGAAAGTGGACGATGCCTTTGAACGTGACATCTTTCCCTAGAACTGTGAAATTCCCACCATCGGGTTCCATGTCGTCTCGCTTTTTGTCCCACATAGTGACGATCCTCTTTTAGCTGGAGATAAGGTAGTCGGTACCCGTTCTGTTCTTGGACTACACATGCCTGTCACCGTATTCAGCGGCGATTGCTTGTGCGCTGTGTCAGCGGAGAATGGAGGACAACATACAGGAGTCAACAGAAAGAATCAAAGGCTGATTTTAAGGAAGGAACGAGGTCTTGAGGGGAGGAGGCTATTTCTTGTCAGATGTTTGTGGCGGAGGCTGTGTCTTTCCCGAACTATTTGCACTGATGGACTTGAGGGCCTTCCCAACTGCGGGTCCGATCTTGGGAATTTCTTTTTCGATGTTTTGCGCGGCACTTCGTGCCCCGCGCACGAGATCGTCGACGGTCAAGCCTTTGCCGCGCTCCGTCTGCTGCGAGTCGGCTGCAGATGTAACGCTTCCCATAACCAGAAGAACGGTCATGATCCAGAAAAGCACACTGGTCTTGGCTTGTGGCCTCATGCCAATACTATAGCATAGGAAGAGAGATCTTCTACGACGGCCTGCCGGATGGAGTATTCCCCTGGGATCGCGTATGATCGCGCTGGTCTGCAATTGGTATAGCAGGAGGGCAGTATCTAAATGGATGTCGATGCGTCATCACGATGGTTAGTATTGATCGGCTGTGTCAGCGCTGGATTGGGCGTGGCAGCAGGTGCATTCGGCGCTCATATGCTCAAGGACATGCTGGAGCCGCCAATGTTGGCTGTGTACGACACGGCGACCCGTTACCAGATGTATCACGCCTTCGGGATGGTTCTGAGTGGGTTTGCGGTTCGCCTTGGGCGCGACGCAGGGGCAGCCAAAGCTGGGTGGTTATTTCTTGCGGGGACGTGCTTGTTCTGTGGAAGTCTGTACGGAGTCTCGTTACTGGGTATCCGTTGGCTCGGAGCGGTGACGCCAATCGGAGGTGTGTTGTTTATTGTGGGGTGGGTGATACTGGGTTGGCGCGCCTGGCGCGTGGCATGATGCTGAAAAAGTCCTCCAGCTTCGCTCTCGCTTCACTCAGAGGCTCAATGTACGGCACAGAGTACAGCCTCGTCTCTTCGTTCGCTGCGGCCTTGTTGGAAGGTCTTTTTGAACATCCTGCCGATATTCTGATCCGATCCGCAGACTCTGTCTTTAAACCCTTTACTAGGGCTGGCAGGCGGCCGTTCGTTTACCGCTAATTGATCCCCATCCTCCCGCATTGTTCACAAACGACCCTTCGATCTTCGCATCGTCTTTGATGAACAGCAGGCTGTCTTCCTGGATGCGCCCGTTCTGTTCCCATCGCAAATAAATAGCATCTCCCAGGACAATGGTCTCCGCTGGTGTTGCAGCATTGGCCGATGTGTATCCGGCTGGGGGAAACATGACGACAGCCTTCTGGTCCCCATGGTTCTGATGATTATGGATGGTCCATTGCCAGGTCCCACAGAGTCGAGCGAGACCTTTTGCCTGCCGGATGCGGTCTTTCCAGCCGTGAATATCCCACCAGGCCTTGGTTGCCTGCCGACTGGCCTCAAATGCTGTACGCTGGGCAACCAACAGGAGTTCAGTGTTGTGTTGGTCGGAATGTTTCTCCACGGTACCGATGGCCTGGTTTTGTTGAGAGAGGCGGAATAGGTCGGAGAGCGTTGCGCTCCGGCTACGAGTACGCAACCAATCTTGTCGGGCCTCAGGAAGTGCACTGGTTGCCGTGGAGTGGTTTGCGTCACGGCCGACGGATTCAGCGAGTTGCCACGCAGCCAGCGCACCCATCAGTTCAGAGACCGACTCCGATAATTCAGCCAATCTGAGTTCCTTGACGATCTTGCTCGGCAGTCGTTTCGCCCCTAATGCTCCCGCGGCATCTTTTAAACCCAGCGCTGGGCCGATCGTTGTTGTAAACAGCATCATGGCTTTTTCATCCGAGTCGATGGCTGCGAGTTGCTCGGTGCGTTGAGTCACCACATCGGCCAACAACGTTGGTGATGTGTGCTCCTCTGCCGCTGCGAGTGAGGAGAGGAGGCTTACAAATCCAACAATCAATAGATATCCAGCACCAGCTAACGTCCGGCGGTGCGAAGTGTGAAGGTGTCTTCGGTCATCAAATTGTTGGTCAATCGGGAGGAGAAGGGGGCGACTACTGCGCGTCATGTTCCTTGGAAGCAAGCCTTCAAAAAGCTCGCGGTTCGTTCCCAGGCAAGGGTCGAACTCTCCGCGTCATAGACGCTCGGCTTCATCTCGTTACAAAAGGCTTGAGAGGCTTCCGGATAGAGATGAATTTCGACACGCTTGGCATATTCCGTCGAGGTGCTTTGGAACTGCTCGATGTCGTCAGGTGTGGCCCACGTGGCTTTTCCTGCCTGGTGATACAGTACCGGAGCAAAGAGATTGTTCAACAGTTCTTTGGATACGACCATCTTGCCGTAATACGACACGGCTGCGCGTAAACGTTTCCGTTGACAGGCAAAACTCAGCGCATAGGACCCGCCCATTCCGTACCCGACGACTCCGTGAATATTCTTCTTTGCGATGGTGCGAGTATTGAGATATTCACAGCAGGAATTGATATCGGTGAGGACCTGTGCATCATTCTGTCGTTCCAGCAGGGCAGCCGCGACGTCGTCACTGGCGGTGACCATGCCACCCTGGCGACCGTAGAGATTCGGGAGGATCACCATGTAGCCTTCACAGGCGAGTCTGGCCCCCAAGTCTTTCATCTGCCCGGTTAAGCCCCACCAATCGTGCAGAAGCACAAGCCCTGGATAGGTCCCAGGTAGTTGCGGCCAGAATAACAGGGAATCAACTTGATGCTCCTTGGGCATTTTGGACTTGAAGTAAGGGTCGACCATCTGATCGCTATGCGTGGGGATTGGCACGCCGCTCGGGAAACGCGCGGTTCCTGTTCCGATCTGGTCCGGCGTAAAAGGGGCAGGGTGTGTCATGAGCATGGTTAGAATGCCTTTAGAGAAGCGGCCTTGCACTCACTATCGCGTTTACTATATGAAGCCCCTTGCGGGAATGTCAAATACGCGCCGATGATATCGGCCCGCAACATTCTACCTCAGTCATTGGGGAGGGGTATGGCTTCTGATCGCATCGGAGTAGGGTTGATCGGAGTAGGTCGGCATGGGCTTCGGTACGCCCGGCATATCGTACACGATCTGCCAACCGCGTCCCTTCGAGCCGTCTGTCGGCAACATCCTGAGCAGGGATTCGATCTTCCTGGTGCCCAGCCGATCAAAGTCTACGGAGAGGCAGAGTCGTTGATGGCTGATCCTGCCGTGGATGTGGTCGTGGTGGTGACTCCTCCCCTATATGCCCGGGACATCTGTCGGTTGGCCGTTGAAGCTCGCAAGCCATTGTTGATCGAAAAGCCGCTGGCCACGACGGCTGCCGACGCCAGCGCGATGGTCACCATGGCGCGCGAAGCGGCAGTTCCGCTGATGACGGCGCAAACGCTTCGGTTCGACCATGCGATTCAGCAGATGAACACGCTCAAGCCTCGTATTGGACGGTCCGAACGACTCCATCTCATCAGTCGCATCGAGAAACGTGAGACCGCCCCAGGCCATGCCGATGGCTACGACAAGCGAGGGGCGGTGCTGGAAATCGGTGTCCACATGCTCGACCTTGTTCGGTTCATGACGGGCGAAGAGGTGGACGAGGTACGTTGCACGATGGACGTGCGGCCAG
>Ga0224501_10002118_pt1 | contig 15490 bp, 13 predicted proteins | sample SF_Oct11_sed_USG_4_FD_169105 | JGI IMG/M metagenome (GOLD analysis project Ga0224501, IMG submission 169105) | Sediment microbial communities from San Francisco Bay, California, United States - SF_Oct11_sed_USGS_8_1 | ecosystem: Environmental > Aquatic > Marine > Sediment | place: USA... | reverse complement strand
ATAGTCAATTTCGCGAAAACCTATTTTACAGCGGCATTCCCCGAATTGTGGCTATTTTTTCTCGGCGCTATATTCATTTTTGTCACCATTTTCCTGCCCCGCGGAGTAATGGGATTGGCTGAAGCGTTGGCAAAGCGAAAAAGGCGGGGCAGCGAAGACGTGGAGGTTGCCAGCAATGCTTGAACAGCTACGTGAGTCGGTCAGGCGTGACGAGGTATTTAGTTTCCTAAAACCCTCACCTTCTCCTTTGCTCGGGAAGAACCTGGACACCAGTCACGGCCCTATCCTGTATTTGGAAGACATAACGGTAGAGTTTGACGGCTTTAAAGCGCTCAATAACTTGACCTTAACCATCGATGACGGTGAGTTGCGATGCATTATTGGTCCGAATGGCGCTGGAAAAACAACTATGATGGACGTCATTACGGGTAAAACGCGTCCCGATAGTGGCTTGGCGTATTTTGGCCAGACCATAGATCTTACAAAGCTACAGGAATACGAAATCGCTCAAGTCGGCATAGGGCGAAAATTTCAAAAACCCACGGTATTCCCAAATCATACTGCATTTGAAAATCTGGAACTGGCACTGGACGCAGATAAGCGCACCTGGCCTAGTCTCAGGTTTTCATTAACAGCGGAGCAAAAAGATTCCATCAATGAAACGCTGGAATATATTGGTTTGTTAGATTGCAGCACGATGCTGGGAAAAAACCTTTCCCACGGTCAGAAGCAATGGTTAGAGATTGGGATGGTCATGATGCAAAAACCCCGCTTGCTTTTGATAGACGAACCCATCGCGGGTATGACTCATCAAGAAACGGAAAAAACGGCAGAACTACTGCTCAAACTGGCTGGAGATCAATCCGTGGTCGTCGTTGAGCACGATATGCAATTTGTGCGCTCTATTGCCAATAAGGTGACAGTTTTACACGAGGGTTCCGTTCTCGCAGAGGGCAGCATGAGTGAAGTTCAAAACAACCAAAAAGTCATTGAAGTATACCTGGGTGAATAGTCATGTTAGAGCTTAAATCCATTAATCAATTCTACGGTGAAAGCCACACTTTATGGGACATTGATCTGTCTATTCAGCAGGGTGATTGTGTTTGTCTCATGGGACGCAATGGCGTAGGTAAAACGACTTTGTTGAAAACCATAATGGGCCTGTTGCCTGTCAAGTCGGGTACTATTCTTTTTGGTGGACAAGACATCAGTCGAAAAGATTCGGCCTCGCGTGCACCTCTGGGCATAGGGTATGTGCCACAGGGTAGGGAAATTTTTCCTCAGCTAACGGTGGAAGAAAATCTCAAATTGGGACTCACCCTTCGTGGAAACAAACTCAAGACGGTACCAGATCGCATCTATGAGCTTTTTCCGGTGTTGAAAGACATGTTACGCAGGCGTGGTGGAGACTTGTCCGGTGGTCAACAACAGCAGTTGGCTATTGGACGGGCCTTGGTGCTGAATCCGAAAATACTTATTTTGGACGAGCCCACTGAAGGGATACAGCCGAATATCGTTCAGCAGATTGCAAGCGTCATTGAAAGACTGAATAAGGATGAAAATCTCACGGTTTTGATCGTAGAACAAAAATTGCCATTCGCCAGACGGGTAGGAAAAAAGTTTGTTATTCTTGATAGGGGGAGGCGTGTGTCGTCCGGAAAAATGGAAGAATTGAACGACAAAGTGGTCTCCGATCACTTGACTGTTTAGGGTATGTTTGAAAAAAAGAATTTCATTCGTTTTATAAATACTTAAGATTTTAAATTTCTTTGCCGTTTTTTATAACGATCCTTTGTTGAAATAAAACCTTGTTGATGTTTAGAAAAAAGTTTTATAAGGGAATCGCCCTTCTTATTTCGATGCACCACTATGAGTTGGCTGAGCAGCAACTGCTTGGCTCCCTATGCCCTAACGAAGATTCCATTTTTAGTTTGCAGTATTTGAGAATATTGTATCGAGCGAGTGGGGCAGTTGAGGACGAGCTTCGATACGAGCAGCGATTGAGGCCTTGTCTTCTGGCGGAGACTGAGGAAGCGGTTGCTTTAGGTGCTCACTTGTTAGAGCAAGGGGTTTTCGTTTGATGAACTCGAATCATTGAAAAGTTATATAAAAGTACAAAGTCCTTACCAATTCCCTTTCATCGGGTTAATTCGTGCACTTTTTCCAAACGCCAGATTCGTGTTTATGAATCCCGTCGCTATATACACACCTGCAGCCAAAGCCAGGTGACTAAAAAGATGTACGCTACATCGATAGGTCGATGGCGAAACTATGAAGGACAATTGTCCGAGATTACAGATTTGGTCAGCCCAAGGGGCTATGGTAAAGCCGCTTAGGGTTCATGTCCGAGCCGATCTAGTTGGTCTCGGCGGTTTCAGGAGCCAAGAGAGATTTTAAAAATCTCCCGGTATGTGAGCTTTTTTCCCTGGCGATATTTTCCGGGGTTCCAGTGGCCAGGATAGTGCCGCCCTTATTGCCTCCTTCCGGCCCTAGGTCAATCAGCCAGTCGGCGGTTTTGATCACATCCAGATTGTGTTCTATCACAAGCACGGTGTTTCCGTGATCGCGAAAACGATGCAGTATGTGTAGCAATTGTTTGATGTCGTGAAAGTGAAGTCCCGTTGTGGGCTCGTCTAAAATATAGAGTGTTCTTCCTGTATCTCGCTTAGACAATTCTTTTGCCAGCTTGACCCGCTGTGCTTCACCACCGGAAAGCGTGGTTGCAGACTGGCCCAAGCGGATATAAGAGAGCCCGACCTCGGAAAGGGTCTTCAGTTTTCGCGCAATGGCAGGCATGGCGTCGAAAAAGACTAGCGCGTCTTCCACTGTCATATCTAGCACCTGGTGTATGCTCTTGCCTTTATACTTTATTTCCAGGGTCTCACGATTGTAGCGACGACCGTGGCATACATCACATTGCACATACACGTCTGGCAAAAAGTGCATCTCGACTTTTATCAGGCCATCACCCTGACAGGCCTCACAACGGCCGCCCTTTACATTGAAGCTAAATCTGCCCGGCGTGTAGCCGCGTGCGCGTGACTCGGGACTTTGCGCAAACAAATCCCGGATGGGTGTGAAAAGGCCCGTGTATGTCGCGGGGTTGGATCGCGGCGTTCGCCCGATCGGGCTTTGATCGATATCGATGATGCGATCAAAGTGGTCCAGTCCCTCTATCGACTCACAGGGGGCCGGTTCTGTATTGGCGCGATTGATGTGGGCCGCAGCATGCGCGTATAAGGTGTCATTGATTAATGTAGACTTACCTGAGCCTGAAACACCCGTAATACAAGTCATCAAGCCTACCGGAAAATCGACACTCACATTTTTCAGATTGTTTCCACTGGCGTTTGTTATCCGTAACACTTTATCCGGATCGGGTTTGTGTCTTTGCTCGGGAATTTCAATTTTTTCAACTCCCGATAGATAGCGTCCGGTGAGTGAATTGGGATCGTTAATAATGTCCTGGGGCTTTCCTTGAGAAATGATTTGGCCGCCATGAACTCCAGCAGCCGGACCGATGTCGACAACATGGTCCGCAGCTCGGATGGCGTCTTCATCGTGTTCCACCACTATCACGGTGTTTCCCAAATCTCGCAAATAGGTCAACGTGTCCAGTAATCTTTCGTTGTCACGCTGATGCAGTCCTATAGAAGGCTCATCCAACACATACATCACGCCCACCAGGCCGGCACCGATCTGGCTGGCCAGACGTATGCGCTGCGCCTCGCCACCCGAAAGTGAGTCGGCCTTGCGTTCCAGCGTCAGATAATCCAGTCCTACGTTAACAAGAAAGCTTAAGCGTTGTTGAATTTCGTTAACGATTTTTTTAGCGATGGGTCCGCGTTTTCCTGGCAAACTAAGCTCAGAAAAAAACTGATGGGCGATGCCGATGGGCATGTGATTGACTTCGGGTAGAGTCTTGTCGGTGATAAAGACTGATCGCGCGGCGCGATTGAGTCGTGTGCCCTCACAATCCGGACAGTGTTGATGACTTATATATTTAGCCAACTCTTCACGAACCATTTGGGATTCGGTTTCGTGATACCGTCTTTGCAGATTGTTGATAATGCCTTCAAATGGATGTTTGCGCGAAGTTTCTTGTCCACGTTCGTTCATGTAGGTGAACTTGATTTGTGTGGTTCCACTACCAAACAAAACGATTTCCTGAATATCCTTGGGCAGTTCTTCAAAGGGCGTATCCAGTTTGAATTTATAGTGTTTTGACAAGGAATGCAGCAATTGGGAATAGAAACTATTGCGTCTATCCCAATTACGAATCGCTCCTTCATTCAAACTCAACGATGGATGTGACACCACCCGTGCCGGATCAAAAAATTGTTTCACACCCAAGCCGTCACAACTGGGGCAGGCACCTGCGGGATTATTAAAAGAAAATAATCGGGGTTCCAATTCTTTAAGACTAAAACCGCATTCAGGGCAGGCAAACTTGGAAGAAAAGACAATTTCCTGATTGGGGTCATCCATTGGGCAGACTACAATGAGTCCGTCGCTTAACACCAGGGCTGTTTCAATAGACTCGGCCAGTCTTTGTTTTAATTCTTCACGTATCTTAAAGCGATCCACTACCACATCGATATTGTGTTTCTTGGACTTGTCCATCTCGGGGATGGTGTCCAGTTCAATAATTTCACCATCCAGTCTCACGCGGACGAAACCTTGCGCACGCAACTCACCCAGCATTTGTAAATGCTCACCTTTGCGATTTCTCACCACCGGGGCAAGCAGCATATAACGCTCATCGGCGGGAAGCTCCAGGATACTGTCTACCATTTGGCTGACAGTCTGTGCCTCTAAAGAAATATTATGATCGGGGCAGCGTGGCTCACCAGCCCGTGCGAACAAGAGCCGTAGATAGTCATAGATCTCGGTTATTGTCCCTACGGTTGATCGGGGATTGTGGGACGTGGATTTCTGCTCAATGCTAATCGCAGGAGAAAGCCCCTCGATGTGGTCCACATCGGGCTTTTCCATGACGGAAAGAAACTGGCGCGCATAGCTGGAAAGGCTTTCCACATAACGTCGTTGGCCTTCTGCATAAATTGTATCAAAGGCCAGTGAAGACTTGCCTGAGCCAGAAACACCGGTAAATACAATCAATTTATCGCGTGGGAGTTCCAGATCAAAGTTTTTGAGATTATGCGTTCTCGCACCGCGAATTCGAATTACATCCATAGCTTTCAGTGTTTCGGGCAAAACTGCTATATTACGGCCTTTCGTGTTGCACACGCAAAGGATACTCTCCCTTTGTGCTGGAAACTTGACCGTAAAGTAGTAAAAAGAATGCGTAATAAGACCAAACAAGACGACCCTAATGCCCCAGATCAAATGACGGCCACAGAGAAGAAGGCAGTTTCTTCCCTGTCAGGCATCTATGCCTTACGCATGTTTGGTTTGTTTATGATACTTCCTGTTTTTTCACTCTATGCTCAGGAATTGGAAGATGTAACCCCTTTTCTAATCGGCATAGCCATTGGAGCCTATGGCCTAACTCAGGCGGCATTCCAGCTCCCCTTTGGCATGATGTCGGATCGCATCGGGCGCAAGCCCGTGATTGCCATGGGCTTAGTGATATTTGCCATAGGTAGTGTGGTGGCGGCCATGTCCGACTCCATCTACGGCGTCATTATCGGGCGGGCTCTCCAGGGTTCAGGTGCCATCGCCGCCGCGATCATGGCCATGACAGCCGATCTGACACGCGAAGAGCATCGCGTTCGTGCCATGGCCTCTATCGGCATGAGTATCGGTTTTTCTTTTGCAATCGCTCTGGTGGCCGGCCCGGCCCTGGATCGCTGGATTGGCGTAGATGGCCTGTTTTGGTTGACAGCGGTTCTGGCAATTGCGGCGATTTTCATTATCTATGTACGCGTGCCCACGCCGACGACGATGCGCTTTCATCGTGATGCACAGCCAGTGCCTCAGCAGTTCAAAACCGTGTTACGCGACCCTGAACTGTTACGTCTGGATTTTGGAATTTTTGTGTTACACATGGCCCTCACAGCCACCTTCGTGGTCCTTCCAATAGCCCTTAGGGATCATGCGGGATTGGCGACTGAGCACCATTGGTGGATCTACTTCCCCATCATGGTGATTGCCATGGTGGTGATGGTGCCCTTCGTGGTGGTGGCCGAAAAGCGCAGACGCATGAAGCAGATTCTGACAGGTGCAGTGTTTATTCTCGCTATCTCAGAACTGCTGTTGCTCATTAGTTATGACACCACCTATGCGATTTTCCTTTCTTTGGGTCTATTCTTCATCGCGTTTAATGTGCTGGAAGCGACGCTGCCTTCCATGATTGTGAAGGTCGCCCCGCCTGACATCAAAGGAACGGCCATGGGCGTCTATTCCAGTTGTCAGTTTCTCGGAGCCTTTGTAGGGGGGGCTGCAGGTGGGTATATATACGGTGAGTTTGGAATCGGGGCCGTGTTTGCCTTCGCCGCTGCTGCTCTGGTGGCCTGGGGCGTCGTTACCGCCTCCATGCGCAATCCGCGCTACCTGGGCAGTTTCATGGTACGAGTCGGAGAGGTAGACGAGCGACGAGCGCGTCAACTTGTAGAAGAAATGACTGCCGTTCAAGGGGTTGCTGAAGCGGTGGTTATTCCCGAAGATGGTGTTGCCTATTTGAAGGTGGACAACAATGCCGTAGATAAGGTAGCTTTGATGCGTTTCGCGGTTCAGAGTGAAGCGTGATACACTAGAATTTCATTACAATAAAAATAATAGATAAGGAGTATGTTATGGCTAGAGGAATCAATAAAGTAATCTTGGTTGGAAATCTGGGATCAGACCCGGAAGTGCGTTATATGCCAAACGGCGGCGCGGTAGCCAACCTGAGTATTGCTACCTCAGAAACATGGAAAGACAAACAGAGCGGTGAAAGCAAAGAAAAAACAGAATGGCACCGCGTGGTTTTGTTCAACCGATTGGGCGAGATTGCAGGGGAATACCTGCGTAAGGGCTCCAAGGTTTATATAGAAGGGAAGCTCCAGACCCGCAAGTGGCAGGATAAAGACGGCCAAGACCGTTACACCACTGAAATTGTGGGCAGTGAGATGCAAATGTTGGATGGTCGCGGCAGCGGTGATAGTATGGGCTCAGCGCCGTCTCAATCGGCTTCAAGCCGGGCACCTGCCATGGCGGGTGGAGGCGATGCCCCCGATTTTGATGACGACATCCCGTTTTAACGATTTTGACTCTGGGAGTTGTGGCCGCTCGTTCTGCGAGCGGCTTTTTCTTTTGAGAGAGCGAAATGTCTGGAACTAGGCGAAAAACAAAAACCGTACAAGTAGGGCAGGTCCGTATTGGAAGCGAGGCACCCGTTGCCGTCCAGTCCATGACCAACACCGATACCGCCGATGCCATGGCGACTGTTGCGCAAGTGGTGCAACTGGCCAAGGCCGGTTCTGAACTGGTCCGAATCACGGTCAACTCCGAAGAGGCGGCCAAAGAGGTTGCCTATATCCGCGAAAAATTGGATGCCATGGGCTGTGATGTGCCCTTGGTGGGTGATTTTCATTTTAATGGCCACAAGCTTCTGGAGCGCTTTCCAGACTGCGCCGAGGCCTTAGCCAAATTTCGTATCAATCCCGGCAATGTAGGCAAGGGTAAGAAACGCGATATCCAGTATGGGTCCATGATTGAATTTGCCTGCAAATACGACAAGCCCGTACGCATAGGCGTCAATTGGGGCAGTCTGGATCAGGACCTCTTGGCGCGTATGATGGACGAGAATGCCGGTTTGGCCCAGCCCAAAGAGCCGCAGCAGATCATGCGTGAAGCGGTCGTGGAATCGGCCATCCAGTCGGCCCAAAAGGCCATTGAATGGGGGTTGCCGGAAGACAAGATCATCCTCTCCTGCAAGATGAGTCAGGTACAGGACTTGATCAGTGTCTACCAGGATTTGGCGGCACGCTGCGATTTTCCGCTACACCTGGGTCTGACCGAGGCAGGGATGGGTTCCAAGGGCATTGTGGCCTCTTCAGCCGCACTGGCGGTTCTGCTCCAGCAGGGTATAGGTGACACCATTCGAATTTCACTGACTCCGGAGCCCGGTGGTGACAGGACGCGTGAAGTGATTGTGGCGCAGGAAATTCTCCAGACCATGGGTCTGCGGTCTTTTACGCCCTTAGTGATCTCCTGCCCAGGTTGCGGTCGAACTACCAGCACCTATTTTCAGCAACTTGCTCAAGACATCCAAAGCTATATACGACACCAAATGCCTGAGTGGCGTGGCCTCTATCCCGGCGTGGAAAATATGAACGTGGCCGTGATGGGTTGCGTGGTGAACGGCCCAGGCGAAAGCAAGCATGCCAATATCGGAATCAGCCTGCCCGGCACGGGTGAAAGACCTGTTGCCCCTGTGTATGTGGACGGCGAGAAAACGGTAACGCTAAAAGGCGATGCTATCGCGGCAGATTTCCAGAAAATCATCGATGAATATGTGTCGACGCGCTACGGGGCGGGCGCTTAAACCGTCTTACACTGCAAGGGCGGATTGGCTGGGAACAGCTTGGTTTCAACCACATGGTGGCGCTGGGCGTCTGGATGCACGGTTTTAAACTCCCGCCACGCAATTCTGAGGAAATTTTCCTCGTCCTGATGCGTCGCCACTTTTCTTCCATACATTTTGTTGCATAAACGACCACTGTCCTCGCGATATTCCCATTTAACAATTATCCAATGCTCATCACCTAGTGGCATCCTGTACCTCCTATGTTTTGAATATGAATCAGTATGGGTAAGTGGCCGTTTAGAAAACCCCAGCCAAGACTAAAAAACGCATCTGTCCCTACTAAAAAGCGTAATAGATGAATCGCCGTTTGTGAAGCGACGCCACAGGATTTGCCTGGGCGTCGAATCGTTGTTCTGTAAGCAATTTATTAATGGTGTTTTTTGTCCTGTTTTTCAGCCAGCAGGGCCTCGCCCTCGCATTCCAGTTTCTTGGAAGCAGCTGCCACCTTGTCCATATAGCTAAATAACAAGCCGGATACCACGAAGGTGAGGTGTATTCCCACAAGCCAAGCCAGCTCTTCGGTTTCATAATTATCTAGTAGCAGGAAGGCTTTGAGTAGCTCTATCCCGGAAATAGCCACAATTGAGCCGAACAGCTTTATTTTTAGGTCAGAGAAATCGACTTTGCCCATCCACTTGGGACGGTCTTCGCTGCCAAAGGTGTCGATTTTGGAAACAAAGTTTTCGTAGCCGCTAAAAATAATGATCAGCAGCAGGTTGGCCAAAAGGGTCAGGTCAACCAGCACCAGGGTTTGCAAAATGAGGTGCTTGAATTCGGCATCCAATACGGTTGGTAGTAGATTGGTGAATTGCTGGAAAAACTTAATGAGTAAAAAAAGTATCGTGATCACCAGGCCCAAATAGAATGGCGCCAGCAACCATCGGCTCCTAAACAGCAAGCTTTCTAACCCATGTTCTAATGATTTCATTCAAGTTACTCCTGTAACACCAGATCGCAATATGGGTTTGTTCGGGGTGATTTCAAGGTGCAAAGAAAAAAGGCCGGGATATTACCCCGGCCCTTTTTGAGCCTTATGGAATTGAAGGTTTGGGCGGATTGAATCTCGAAAAGGTATCAAGCCCGCTCCTTTCTCCTATTGAAATATGTACGCTGCACCCGAATTCGACATCGAATTGTCGGCCCCGGTACCGGTGGTGCCTGTTTCATTGCTGTCCTCATGAAAGGCTGACCCCACAATGGTGTCACCACTAACACCCACGGCCCAGCCGAATTCGTCGGATTGCTGTTTGTTGGAGGTATTATGTTCGGAATGTAGGGTCCAGGTAGTACCGCTGCGTGTATAGACATTGATTGCACCTGTATTGGTCGAGGCGGCCTTTTCGCCTGGTGCACCAACAACCAGGGTGTCCTTGTCCAGTGATACCGACCAGCCAAAACGTTCACTACTTGAAGTGGTTTTGGCTTTGATATATTCCTGTGGTGACCAGGTGCTTCCCGAACGGGTAAAAATAAATACGGCGCCGGCACTGGCTGACCCAGTCAGGGCCGGGTTGCCGCCTACGCCACTACTAGTACCCTCTTCCCCCCAGGCACCCACGGCAAGGGTGTCGCCACTCAGGTCGACGGCATAGCCGAAGTTGTCATTGCTTCCGGGGTTGGATGACTTGATATAGGCCTCTTGTGCCCAGCTTGTTCCCGTGCGGGTAAACACATAGACCGCTCCGACAGACGACGGCGATAGGTCATCGTTTGGTGTGCTATTGATTCCTGTTGAGGAGCTACCCTCCTGGTGGGCGCCTACTGCCAGGGTGTCGCCCTCCAGTGCGACTGATTTACCGAACTTGTCATTCAAGCCAGTGTTCGAGGCCTTGATATAGGCCTGTTGCGACCAGCTTGTTCCGGACCGGATAAACACATACACGGCACCTGAATCCGTCGCATTATCGAGTGTCTGATCGCCATCGACATCGGTAGCGCTACTGTCTTCCAGACGGGCGCCTACGGCCAGGGTATCGCCGTGAATCGCTACGGCGGAACCAAAATTATCCCCGGTACCGCTATTGGATGCCTTCAAGTACGCTTGTTGAGACCAGGTGGTGCCACTTCGGATGTATACATAGGCAGCCCCGGAACTCGCCTTTCCACCGCCCTGATCACCGTTTACGGTAGTCGAGGCGCTATCTTCACCACAGGCGCCGACAACGAGTGTGTCACCGTCCAGCGCGACCGAACAACCGAAGTAATCTTCCAGATCGGTATTAGACGCCTTGATGTAGGCCTGCTGGCTCCATGTACCCCCACTGCGGGTAAACACATAAACAGCGCCAGCGTATATCTTGCTGTTGTCAGTCTGATCGCCATCGATGCCGGTGGCGGCGCTGGATTCATAGCGCGCGCCGATTGCAATGGTGTCGCCGTCGATGGCAAGGGAATAACCAAATTCATCGCCATAGCTTGTATTGGCGATACCGGAATTGGAGGCCTTGACGTAGACGCGTTCGGCGAGTGTGCTGGCCACTTCACGTGTTGGCGTCAGGGTATAGGCTTGCACGGTATTGGCCTCGGATGTCACCTCGATGTTGATGGCCGCATTGGCGCCTTCCGCAAGTGCCAGTAACTGACTCCTGTTGAGGCTGTCCACTGCCATGGTATTGACCTTTACGCTCGCGCCCGGGTGTTCGGTGGGCACGGTGAGTTGCAGACTCGCCGCGAGAAAACCGACGGTAGCGGTGTAATCGAGCTGTGCGGGGTCGAAGGTTTGATCAAGCGCACTGGCAGACAAGTTTATGCCTGAGAGATTATTGTTGGTGCTTGGACCTTGAGTGACTGCCGATAGGGTTGCCACACCGTTTGTGGAACCTGTTGCCGCAACGGGCGTGACTTCAAATTGTAGGGCCTGGTCAAAGTCTGCCGAGCTCACGGCGTAACTCGTAGTCGTTTCGCCGGGAATAGCGACGCCATTGCGTAACCAGCGAAAGGTGGAAGTGCCTTCTGCATCACTTTCCAGGTCGCTATAGGTATAACTTCCCGATAACACGTCACCGGCTTTTATTCTCCCGCCATTATTGTCGACGATACTGAGACTGGTGGCGGTTGGGAATTCGTTGACACCGAGTGCACCGGATGTAGCGGCTGTTCCCGTCGTCACCCCCGTGGCGGCAATTGGTGTGACTTCAAAGGAAATGTTGGTTCCTGCCTCGGCAGCAGTCACGCTATAGCCTATGCTGGTTGCGCCGGGAATAGCGACGCCATTGCGTAACCAGCGAAAGGTGGAAGTGCCTTCACTATCGCCATCCTCATCACTATAGGTATAGTTGCCGGTGAGGCTATCCCCAACGATCAACGCCCCGCCATTACTATCGACTATTCCTACGCCTGTTGCGATGGGGGCGACATTAACAATGGTCAGTCCGGGTGACGTCGCAACAACGGGCATCGTGGAGCCTGTGGAGGCAGCCAGTGTCACTTCGAAAACTATCTCCTTACCGAGATCATCGATGGTTGTAATATAGGTGCTGTTTGTCGCGCCGGGGATGGCGACACCGTTTCGCAGCCAGCGCACGCTGGTGCTGCCTTGTGGATCATTCTCTGTGTCAAAGTATACATAGCCCCCGCTCAAGGTATCGCCCACGATGGGTGAGCTACCATTGGTATCAACAATTAGGATGTCGCTTATTACTGGCAGGGTATTCGGTGTTACACCGCCTGAACTTACAGCCGTACCCAATGTAGTGCCTGTACTGGAAACCGGTGTTATTTCAAAATAGAGCATGTAGCCGCTGTCTGCTTCTACGGTGGTGTAGCTCGACTGGGTGGCACCGGCTATCGCCTGAGTGCCTCTGAACCATCGATAGGTAGACAGGCCTTCCGCATCGCCATCGATATCGTTAAAGGTATATGAGCCGGTGAGTGTATCGCCGATGAGGAGTTGGCCACCATTCGAATCAACCGCCGTTACGTTACTGGCAGTGGGGGCGAGGTTTCCGATAACAACAATTGAAGACAAGGTGCTCTGACCCACTAGCGTACCGCTCACCGCAACAGGTGTGACTTCGAAACGAAGGTCTTTTTGAGAATCTTCTGGTAGCAAAGTGTAAGTGTTGCTGGTCGCGCCGGAGATCGCGACATCATTACGAAACCAGCGAAATCTGGATTGTCCTTCTGCATCGCCTTCGGCATCCGAGTAGCTGTATACAGCAGTCAGTTGCTCGCCAACGAGGGCTGCGCCTCCATCGGTATTTGAGATACTGAGATTTGTTGCCACCGGGGCGCTGTTCGCAATATCGTCCGCCTCACCCGAACAGGCCGATAAGGCGAGCACCAGTGATGCGATGGCAAAAGAACGATGGGTAAAGTTCAGAGGCTGGGACTTCATAATAAACACCTTGGTTTTCTCGTTTAAATTATCCGGGGGGGCGTACAACTCCAGCGGCTGGTTTTCGAATACCAGGGGATAGGCGGTTCGACTTTCTGAATCAATTCAGTATTGCCTTGCTGGCATTACCCTAATAAAAAGTGAGGGTATAAACAAGTCGACTAACCTCGGTAATTTTTTGGTGAATTTGTCTAAATCTTTTCAAGCAGTTCTGCTTGGACTTGTTCCGGGTTGAACCTTATAGCAGGGCGGCACTCAGGTTTGGCCCGGTTTCATGTACCCTATTTTCTAAAGTAAGTGAGTACAGACGTGGGCGTAGGGGAAATCGAACAAAGATTTTTAAACGCATTCTACGCTGCAGACGAAGGAAATTTCCTCGTGGACTCAATTTAAAATGTTGGGCGTTTTGTTGTGTGCCTAGATCAGTATGGGCAGACCGAAGGACTAACACGAGGAAGACAAAATTACAAACCGAGGTGGTAGCGAAGCGGTCTGGATTCCGATGAGGCACATTAAAAATCGGAAGTTAAAAAAAAGGCCGGTACAGGGAGGGGACCGGCCAAAGTGGGTTTTTGCCTTTCGGCAAGCGGGATAGTGGTTACAAAAAATCGTTATGCGAGTCCACAGGCTAGGTTGCCCGGAACGGCAATGTCTATACGTTTGGGTTTAGGAAGATTCATATTGTCCATGATCTCCATAAACGCCTCCTTGGGCCTGTTTTGTCCCAGGCGTGGATTCAATGCCTTTTCTTCACCAATGGTGGATGCCGTGAAGCCGCTATAGTCATGACCCGGATAGACAATCGTGTCATCAGGTAAAGTAAAAAGTTTTTGAGTAATCGACTCATACAAGGTCGCTGAATCACCTTGTTGAAAATCGGTGCGGCCACAGGCGCGTATCAACAGGGCATCACCCGTAAAGACAGCGCCATCGATAAGAAAGCTCACGTCGCCAGCCGTATGACCGGGAGTGTGTATAGCCTTAATGGTCTGAGACCCCAGCTTAAACTCGTCTCCGTCTTCTATTTGGATATTGGCGCATTCGCTGCCGCCGTCTCTATGCACACCCACCTTGGTGCCAAACAACATGCGATGTTTGCCCGAGGCCGTAATGTGGTCGGCGTGCACATGGGTTTCCAGCGCATATTTCAGATTCAGATCCAGCGCTTCGATGTACTTACTATCTCGATCAAATTGCTCTTTCACCGAATCTATGATGGCGGCCTCGCGAGTTTCTTCATCCCACACCAAATAGGTGTAGGTCCAGGTGTCTTGATCAAAAAGTTGTCTTACTTTCATGGCTGACCTATCTCCGCGATAATTTAAAATATAATTAATTACTAATATATAAAGGCAAAAAATTTTAATTGTTCAGATAGTTCTGTGCATTCCCTACATTGTGAACATCATTGAAGCCCATGCTGTTGAGGATCATCTGGGCCTGGGCGCTACGACCACCACTCACACAATACACGATCACAGGCTTACTGTTATCCAAATGCTGGGAAGCCAGATTGGGAATCATGTTTACAGGGATATTGATGGCTCCTGGTACTGCGCCGTTACTGAATTCCTGCGGATTTCTAACATCCACCAGTTGGGCATTTTGTTCTTCAACCATGGCCCGTGCGTGACTGCCTTTAATAATAGATGACATGAGATGATCTCCTTACTGTTACCAATCAGTGTTGCAATTTTTCACACAAGCCCAGAAGCAATTCGGCCTCATCAGGGCTTAGTTTTGCGAGCAGACTATTTTGTACCTGGACTCGCACAGGGGTTACCTTATCCAGTAACTCCTCGCCTTTTTTCGTCAAAGAATAAGACTTTTCACGAGTACCCGGTAGCGAATTTTTACAAATCCAGTCGTTACCTTCCATGATTTGCAGTTTTCGACTCAGAACACTCCGTTCGGTGACGGTGAGATCCGCGATATCTTTTATCGTGGTCTGTTCACGGCTCCCAATCAGGCTGAGCACAGGGACCTGGGTGGCTTTAATGCCATAGGGCCTGTAGGCGTCCTCATAGGTTTTCATCACCACATGACTCGCTTTCAGTATCTGAAGATTGATACATAATAGCTTGTCTGTCTCGGGTCTTGGTTCCTGCATGAAGCGGTTTCACCTAGCTTGTGTGTATATGCATGTATGTATATGCACTTTTGAATCCGAAATCAAGCCCAATCTGCAAAAAGTGTGATCTGGGTCATGGAATTGGTTCAAATCCAGTTCTTAGTCGCAGTTTCCTGCTGCCTGGCAGTAAGACTGTTTCAGACCGGGATTCGCACGATTCCAGGGGGCCTTGGTCAGTAGATTGACTGCTGCACAGTTACCCGTGATTCCCGCACTAAGTAGGCCGATACCCGCAAAGGCGCTGGCGATACCAAACCAGGGGCTGATGAAGACGGCCAAAAGGGAAAAGACCAGGATCATGCTGCCGACGGTGAGTTGCATCTGGCGAATCAAGGGCAAGGGCCCGCCGATGACCGCCTGAACTGGCTTACCTTCTTGTTTCCATTGTAAAATTCCGCCTGGATAGGCCTCGTAGCTGTGGGCGTCATTATAGCCCAGGCCCTTGGCAATCTCGGTGGCCTGCGTAGCGCGGGCACCACTGCGGCACATG
>Ga0224501_10002117_pt1 | contig 15493 bp, 11 predicted proteins | sample SF_Oct11_sed_USG_4_FD_169105 | JGI IMG/M metagenome (GOLD analysis project Ga0224501, IMG submission 169105) | Sediment microbial communities from San Francisco Bay, California, United States - SF_Oct11_sed_USGS_8_1 | ecosystem: Environmental > Aquatic > Marine > Sediment | place: USA... | reverse complement strand
CCAGACTGTGACCATCAATATTATCTAACTAGCCACTGAAGTGGCTTGCATATATGTGGTCTGTTCATATCTAATGCATGGATGTCAAGCATTGTTGCTGTGCAAATGCAGGTGTCTCGTTGACTTGAGGGGCCTACCCTGGGCCTGGGTGTAAATTGACCCTTCTAAACAGCTTTTAGATTACAAGATTTTGACCTATTAACCTATGTTGTAGGTTATAATCATCCCAAAATGATTGAAGCTGCTCTTGACAAAAGAACCCTGGTTAGTACTGTGACCTATTAATTGAAACCTTAGCCACCTCCATTAGGAGATAGAGTGTCAATGCACTTTCCCAATCGTTGTAAATAGCAAGAGCTACCTGAACTGAATTTGCCACCAAAGTCTCCATGTGGGATTGACTATTAATCAAAACAGATTTTAGTCAAATATTTTTTACTGGTTTCATTATTTTCTAGCTCTAAAATGCTGTAGCGAGCCTGATTATTAGCCTGATAGTCAAATTATCCTAGATTGTCTACTAAGCGTCTAGTTGACTGCCACCTATAAACCTAATGCTAGAGACTCACTGATACAGATATATGAAGGCACTGTAAAACTGCTGTTATACAGTGCTGAATGACATGGCAAAGCCAAGCTGCTATCTGTGATAGCGAGTGTCAGATGCAGAGAGTGTGATCTGCTTTCTTTACACGGTTGATTGATGCCTAGTCTTCCACAATCGCAATCATTGGGCTCTTAGTACAGTTAAATATTTGCTCATCCATGAATGCTAAGTAGAACTGAAAGAACGAATTGTATTTTGTTTGTTGTGTGACATTTTCAATGCAAGATGAAGGGCTGGGTGAGAAAATTGTGTCTTTTTTCACACCAAGCATGGAGCGTGTTCATTTTGTTTGGAGCTCATACTCACTACTAGCAGCCCACCATAAGGAGGATTTGAGCCCAGCCGGTTACAAAAAGGCCCATGTCACTGGCCCACCTGAGCCATCCCACTATCCCTTGTGTATTCTGCTATATTGTAGACAGCATTGGTAAACCGTCCAGCCCTCGGGATGATGCCTCCAAAAGACTGGGTAAATAGAGTCGAGGATATCCTGCTCAGTGTTGCCCCCAAGGACATGACAGCCGTACAGACCATGGGCTGTGGATCCTGTAGCAATGAGTTTGCATACAAGACTGCGTGTATATACCAAAAGGCAAGTATCACCTGCAACCCATCCCATCGCTGAATTTCTTGTACGAACAAAATGAAACAAAGTATCACGAAGCTGTCCTGCAATAGACATAATCTCAAAATACGCAAAAACAATGCGTTTCGGGATGGATACGGTCGATTTTCTATTTCAATTTTCCATTATCCGGTGATGCTCAACTCTCAGCCGTGGCTTAGTGGTTAGATAAATATGTTTTCCTCACAGCGAGTTGTGGGTTCCACTCCCAGAAAAGCCAATGGTGGTTTCGGGGAGAGCACCCGACCTTAATTTTACCCCAGCTCCAACAACGTCTCCTGTTAACCAAAGATTAGACTCCATGACTTGGTACAGAGATTAATAATATAATATAGAGTGTAAACGGAAGAGGATAAGCAAAGTGATACTCAACTCTCGGTTTACTGTAGAGCAAGCTGAAAGGTGCCGGTGGTCACACACCGGAGGAGCTGGAGAGCTGTCTATTTAATCATGCCCCTGGCACTCCTAATATGGCCATCATGTCATTTACCGGCGGATTTCATGGTCGCACCACAGGTAAGCTTCGTTCCAAGGAGTTATCCTCTTTATGCCATGCTCCAACATTGAGCGGCAGTCGGCCTTTTCTCGAAACGAACTAATGGGTATTGTTGCAACTAGCAGTTCTACAGATGTGAGCCTATTGTAGCGACAATAGCCTGAGATGAACAATATCGGAAGAAGTGCCAGAAGTTGCAAACAGCCTGGGATGCCATTGCCAAAACTAGAAAATATAATGTATTCATCTTCTAGTAACATATTAGGTATAGGCCTAGAGTGGTGTCAGTCGTTTTCGACTATGCTTAGCTGAAGGTGAACTCAAAGAGCCAGTCGGGACCGAGTGAGGAACCTATTCGTATTTGAGGAAAGCCGCCATTGTCACCAAGTGGTAACTTTGATTTGATTCGAAAGTTTTATCTGGCATGGATTTAATAAGGACAGACATCTTGGAGTATAGAAATCGGGGATTCTGTTTAATCAAGCAAAAGCGGGTGCAAGAAATAAAGTTCACTAGGGGTCACTAGGTGCAGGTCAAAATCGAGCCTAGCACAAAAACAGAAAGCTGTCAAATGTAGGTGAGAAGCAGAGTTTTAAAATTGTGTAAACTGGTTGCATTTACTAGTTACTAGCAGCTACTTAAACATAAAATTGGCATGGCTTCTTTGTAGGTGCTTTAACTTGCACACACGCTAAAGGCATCCATAAAGTTGATCAGCCTACCATGCCTTGGCCTCACGCTCCTTTCCCAAAACTGAAATACCCACTGAGCGAGAATACGGAGTCCAACAGAGAGGAGGAGAATAGATGTATTCGTGAGGTAAGCGTGTATGTCAGCGCTCCTGAGGTAAATGTGTGGGTCAACGCTCCTGTGGTTGAAGCGTATCTTGTTGTGAGATCATGGTGCAGCTTGTAGTAAAGTTACAAGAGTGGGCAGGGCCGCCATAGCCTAAATTGACTATTCCCTAGACCAGCTTCACTCTACCTGGATTCCCTCAGGATAAAGCGATGCTCTACAAGGCTGAACAGAAATCTCTCGCCGAGAACTAGGCTACTCTTTTACAAGAAGGGAGAGGAGGGTCTTTAATGTAGGGCATCTAGATACTAACATCATACTGAAAGATATATCTGTGATAGCTCTTTGGGAGGTATACACATATCCCATCAGGAAATCATAGCCATTTGTAATGACCAAACCGAATGGTTCTCCCAGGAGGCCAGGACACCTTAGCCCCATTTGATATGAGAGCTGTAACAGAGCTTCAACTATATTGAGGCAAAAGGCTTAGGTTCCAAGAGACCCACGAGGCCTCTTTACAGGGGCCCAGGGGGGAACCCCCCCCCCCCCCGGCGGTTGAAGCCTAATGGCAGCTGCGGCACTGGCTACACACTTCTATCGTGGCTGCCTTTTCATGCCTTAAATTCTCAGCGTGAACCTGTATTACCTTAACCAGTAAGTGTTTTATAATTCGGTTGTAGTAGTAGCAAATTTGATATAACATGGTTAAAAAGTTAACCTAGTGGTTAGCGAGTCCAGTAAAGAAATGACTAGTAAACGTCCCACCAAACAAAATAAACATTGGTTCGCTGTGTAGCACAATAGCCAGGGCTCGGTACACTACTGTATGGCGAACTTGACGTGAAACTCTTCATTCGGTCAGTTTCAGTGACCATTGGTCATCTCCCTTGTTCTGATTGTGCTGACTGACCAGATCTTCCATCAGTGAGTGGGTTAACTATGACATTATCGATACTCGCTGGAGCGTCTACCAATTATTCTTGTCCGTTGTCATTGATCTTTATTATATTACATTTCCATATTGGTAGATGGCAGTACCCTCCCCTTCAGAATTGGTATGGGTTATCAAGACCGAACCTCATAAGATAACTTGCGGTGGTTGCTATGTGTAATAGAATGGCTTGTATGATGCAGACAGAGGCGTTGATTGAATCATGCGAAGCGAATGGCCAAACTATTGCTGGGATAGTGGTGGAGCCAATACAAGGAGAAGGAGGAGACAACTGGGCTTCTGCTAACTTTTTTAAGCAACTTCAACAGATGTGTAAAAAGGTACTGCAACTTATTGAATACAATAGATTAAGTCAATAGATTAAGTCAATAGAGCGCTTGAGTTGTATTTTCAAGCCCGTAAATGGAGCCAGCCCCGAAATAACGTCATCGGTGCGCAAATGTGAACGAGTCATCATTTGTCTGTACAAAACTTTTTCCTAGTTTTTGATACCTGAAAGATTTTCCTTTTTCTAGTTCATCTAAATAAGTCTGTCGCAGTTTGTATGCGATCACCACTGTTATGAACTAACATAATATGCATTATTCATATATTTACACCCAGTACGTGCACTGATTTACTACTATAGCACCAATCCAAAGTGAGCACTGTTTTCAGCGAGTCAATGACCGGCTCACCGAGCCAGTCACTATATGTTGCGCGCGGAACCATAACAATTATGGTTCAGGAACGGAGTATGCAACTCCACAACCCTTCTGTTTTTAGTTAACCCGAAACTGGACTTTGTGGAGTGGTTGTGAATTTGTGGGGTTTTGGGGGCAGTTATACTTTTAGGATAATCAAGCCTTTCACACTGTGTGGCATTTGTTGCAGAGAGACATAGTATTTATTGTGGATGAGGTACAATCTGGCATGGCGATCACAGGTAAAATGTGGGCACATGAACACTGGGAGCTAGAGGAATCTCCAGACATTGTGATCTTTGCTAAAAAGATGATCTGCTCCGGCTATTATCTAAAGGAGAAATTCATGGTCACTGAGGTGAGCTAGGATTTTTCTCACTTATTTTCATATTTGCCTGCTTGGGCATTTGGCTATCCTATTTAATGGACCTCCTAAACCTGATGCTTGTTGGAGTGATAGGGGTAGGAATTATGTGTGTAGCTCATTCTTGCAGTGGGCACTCAGCATGAATAGGGCTTTAACCATCAAGGTCTGGTAAATGGGATGGCCAAGTGCCTGAGTAGAGCAAAAACAGATAGTGGAACCAAAAAAAGGTATGTCTTGGTCACGCCAAATCTCTGATACCACAGGGTTATCGTATATTCAACACATGGATGGGAGACCCACAGAAGACTATCACACTCGAGGCCGTTATCAACACTGTCAAGGCAAATAACCTTACTGGAAACATGGCAGAAAGAGGAAAGGAGATCATGGCAGGGCTCACCTCACTAGAGGCAAGTTTTTCTTTGCGCTGCCATCTTTTTACTTTTTATAAATTTGTATAGAGAGGTGCTGTGGCTCAGTGGTTGAAACATTCAGCAATCAGCACTAACACTGAGAGTCCTGGGATTTTTGAAAAACTTTCTCAGCTCATACAGCAGGAAATGGCTACCCACCTTTGGTCCAGAGCTGGGGAAGCTGTGGGTGGCGAGGGAGAGGAATGGCACTCCACCTCAGTCACATCATTGCAGACTGTACAAGTTGAGTTCCTAACAGTCACTTCCCCACACAGCGTTTGGCTATGGGGCTTTAAGTTTTTAATGGGGCTCTCATTTGACATTTGTGATGTTTTCTAGGGTAAATACAAAGGAGAGCTGAGTAAAGTGAGAGGTGTTGGGTCACACATAGCTTTTGATGCCTCCAGCATGGCAGCCCGTGACGATATTGTGCACCGTATGAAGCAAAAGGGTAAGGATAATGGCCTGAAATGCCCTGATCATACTGTACTCCCATCTTGACTATGAGCTCATCATTTAATTTCCAGATCATACCCCCCCCCACCACTAAAACGAGCCTCTGAGAGGACTAGCACTGAATTTAGCCAAGTCCTCGCTTCCCTTTCTTGCATGACCTCTTCACTGTTTCGAACTCCTCGGTTAAATACTTGTTTTTTCACCAGTCACAACTTGGCATGGAGCACCACGAGCGGGTCAGCGTCCGCACTCCACCTCATAGTGAGGCTTGTATTTTTTGCGTTAGGATTAAAGTGAGGAGCTCATATTCACAATGGAAACCCATCATGACTGAGACTCAAACCAAGATTATTACGGCTGCGACCCCATTGCTCTGCGACTGAGCTATTCCACAATCTTTACTAAACAATAATGACGAGTAAACTGCAGCACTCCCTATCACTCTCCAGAAAATGGGTGCAGTTAAGTTTCTCCAATGCACATTTTTAATGTACCCTATCTTATGCCGTAGGTGTGCTAATAGGGGCGTGTGGTGCTCAGGCACTTAGATTGCGGCCTACACTGATCCTGGAGCAGAAGCATGTAGAGATATTTTTATCGTCCTTGAATGCGGTGCTAGCGGAGATGACCAAATGATGATCTACAGAGTTATTCACACAAGCAATAATTTAATCTTGGGCGGCTATGTTTGATGATTGTAACTGAGCTATTCAAATGTACCCTCGTCTATTACGATCACAGTGTACAAGTCACCTTTCTATAATATATTATATTATTGTCCAAATACAGGACAGAGACATATTGCCCCTCTCAATTTTCTTAACAGTATTGAATAGAGTGAATGTAATGTAATAATGGGCAAGGAGTCACTGATGGGTAGTGGTTAGATCTCTCTCCACTGGTGCTGAGCTTCCGGGTTTAAGACAGATTGTGAGCGGGATTTTTTCAAAAAATCCGGCCAGGAATGGGTACCCGACTTCGTCAGAGTTGGGAAGGCGAAGGCAGTGAGAAAGAGGATTTGCACCCCACGCATCTCAGTTACACCATTACCGGTAGTCAGCTCTGTAACATCCACTTTCCCACATGACAGCATTTACCCTTTTTAAAAATCTGGAGAATAATGTCTTTCAGTGAATTAGGATAAACAAACTCACTGATTCTGAAAACACAATTCCAAACCGAGCAGTAAGCAAGCTGCTGTGGCTTCGGTAGCTTCAAAGTGACCGTGTTGACCACATTAAATGGACCCAGGCACAAACAGACCTTTCAGAACATGTGTAGGATGGCAGGCACCACTTAAACTGTTTGTTGCTTAGTTCAGTATAGTGTGTATATACTTTCTGTCTGACAATGCAACTGAAACACACACCACCAACCGAACTTTCACTATGAGCAGCCAACTAAGCCGAGGAAAAAACAGGTATAGAAGTCTGTCATGCCACAAAGCCTTCAACTATTTAGCAATCAGCATCAACTGTCGAAAGTGTGATACAACTGTAGACAACGATGGTTTATGCTGCATAGGAACAAGGGGAAAGCCTTCTGTCAGTAAAGGGTTTAAAGTTGCTTATACTCCTGGGCTCATTCAACTGGGTTCATGCAGTAAAATTTTGATCATTAATAAGGTATGTAGTTCAGGCGGCGGAGTCTCCATGCCAGAACAGCTGTCAGCACTGGTGCAGGAATTGACCTACTGAGTGTAACTGACTCAGCAGTTCCCTCCAATGTAATTAGAAGACTTTCTGCTTGCACTCTGCTCACTTGTTTATGTCAGGAGGCAATTGTTATTCCTTTGACTTAACTTGACCGCAAAAAAACCCATGTAATAGGTTTGAATCTCTGGTCAAATTCCAGTCAATTCATAGTCATCAGTCTTAGCGCACACTCACACAGATAAGGTGATAGCGGTACAGATTTAGAACTTTAGAATTTCAGAGTTATCCTCCCATAATAAATCTTTGTACTCATTTCATCCACTGTACTCCTGATGATTATTTAACCTTTATTTGTTCCATTCCGTTACATGACACAGTTCTATGAAATAGAATGATTACCTTCGCGGGGTTGTATTCTTACATGAACCGTGGAGACATCAAGTCCCTGACTTTCAATTGTAATCTCTCGTCTCACATCTCTCTCCTTTATACCCTTTAGAGCAGAAGCAGGCAAAGGCATTAGACTGGTTCACATTATTACAGGTTGCTCCATTCAGACAAGGATGAGACCGGCATGCATCGTCGTTCACCTGTGAGAGAAAATAGCATCATCAAAAACCATTTATATGAATATGGATCGACAATCAGTCCGCAGTACAAGACTGGCCCCGTGTACAGTCTCACTAAGCTACTAGGTACCATTGATATGAATATATATATTTGGATTGACAATCGGTCCACTGTACAAGGCCGACCCTGTGGACATGCTCATACGGTTGTGACCATGGAATGATATTCCGCCGTTCTGATGTCCTCAAGACAGAACAGTTTCGTTGCACTCGCTGTAAATTTTGTGAAGATAGAATGGATGTTACTTTGGATTTGTTTACTCATAAAGAAAAGACAACTTGTGCTATGATGGTAACGGTTTCTGTGTAGTTTACGTTCATATGAGGTTGCTTGACGCTTGACAGTCAGATTGGCAATTTTCTATCCACATATTCATATCAATGTCAGAAGTGGAACCATGACAAACAAGTATTCATATGACCCGCACACCTGTATCAAGGGTTGGAAAAACTGGGCATACATCGTTGTTGTAGCGATTGTCGTCACAATGAATGATATCTGGTTATCATCCACTGTTTGCATTATCAGTACCCATTACCCTATAATGGTAGTGAGATAGCCCGGTGGTAGCGCGCTAAACTCGCTAATAATCGTGAGAACATGGGTTCTAAACCGGGTCACAGCAGGCGCCGCCGCTGTGATGAGTGTGAGCTCTAGCGAAAAACAAAAACCAGCCTCAATATGAGCTGGAGTGCTGAAACTGGCCCACTCACAGTGCTTCATGCTAAGCCATAACTAGCGGAAGTACATGTACATGTATCTAACCCGGCAGCTTTACCATTATGGTGAAGATATCATAGGAGATAAAAATGTCAGCCCTGTTGCCTCCATCGTTACCTGACAAGTCTTCCCAGACCATCCTGGAAGGCATTCGCAATAGAAACCATCTGGTCCAGATATGCATTGCCTGAAGTGACCAGCTACGCATGGGTTGGGATGGCAAAAGTCCACTTTCAGTTCACACTTCGTACCATTATAACCTATATAAAACACCGAGGCAGGGTTTCGGTGCTGCTCGATTGCATGACTCATGTGCCATATACGTTTGAATCCCGATAAAGTTAATGGTAGTGATACAGTGGGCATGTGACCTTGGTTCATTCCTGAGAATTGATTAAGTCTCTCTGTTAACAAGCAAACTCCATGAACCCTCATGGGGAGCAATAATGTGGAGCAAAACAAGGCTTGTTCTCCGAAAATGCTAGAATTCCACATACCTGTGTTACAAAGACACTGAAAATAACTTGGCTGACTCTCACATGTCCCATGGACACAGGGTTTGTCTTTGCAATAATCAATTCCTTTACAGCAGACTCCAAGCTGGAAAATTGCATATCAAACGTCAAGGTGACAATATTTCGATTTTAAGTTATCATTTCATACAACGCAGCATGCATTGTGTTGAGCAATTTTCCTGTGAAAGTTATTTTTAACTAGCTGATGTTTTTATGAGAAGTGAAATTTCTTTGGGCAATTACAGTTGCAAAAAATATTTAATAAAATGATTGAAAACATCAGATTTTGTTGAGCTATAAATATCATATTCTTCCTGAAAAAATGAAATGTATTCAAAATGCAATAGCATGACTTTCTATTCAAATGCTGTTGCTGTTCTGTATTACAGCCTCACTATGAGGTGGATATATCATTGATACTGACCCACTCCTGGTGCTCTTGCTGTAACTGATGAAAATACAAGTATCTAACCCAACGACAACATCACAGCTGTAATTTGACAGCCGATCTGCAGCATATAAAATAGTGGATGAACTGTGTATATTTATACTTACAAAAGCAATGAAAATGAGTGAAAGTTGCAAGCAGTTGGTAACCATGATTGTGTTGAACTCTGGTTACTGGCCCAATATGGTTTAATCACCGCTCTCAGAAGGTAGGGCTACTATCTGAGTCTCATCCTCTGCGCAGAGATAATGAGCATTAGAGTAGGCAGAAATGGAGACAATTGTGATGATAATATTATATACCATGATGCTCTGAGCTGCTCTGTATCCTGACCAAGTAAACTATCTACCGAGGGTCATCAACTTTTTCATGGGAGACTGATTTTTCATCATATGATCGATAGGGAGCACCAGAGTTAGCTCAGACTCAACAAAACACCTTTGAAACTCCCACAGACTGCCTTACCCCAACCTAGCAAAAGAATCGTAGCCAAAATGTAAAAAGTGTCTGTCACCCCCGCCAAAGTCATCACCCCCTTTGACACATTCCCATATGGCAGGGAACGAGCTGTGTCATTAAGAATTATCCTAAGAAAACCCTGTTCCTTGGCCATGGCTAATCCGGTTTAGAAAGCTAACTGCAATCACATATAGTTGTTTATCCTTTTCTCACCCCTGATATTGATTTAGTTATAGGTTTTATATCATGCTGGCAGAAAACATGGCCATGACCATGCAGCTCCGCAATGTATATGCCAGGCCACTCAGCGCTTATTATAGGCTTCTGTCAGATTATATCACAACGAACGTTTGCAGGTTCGAGTGTCGCTGTCGCTGACGGGGTATTTCTCTGGTAAGGGCCTTTAGCAAGCCCTTCACATTGAATTGCTGTAGCATGTTTTTGGATCACCACGGTGGGAAATGGAAGCCCAACCGGTGGATTAGGATCAAAATCAGTCCACGATTGTTAAAGATCCACCTCTGCTGACATGCTGACATGCTGACATGCTGACATGCTGACATGCAGTCCGGATTCTGATGATGAGAGAGATTTTCTTAATCTCATGTGTGAAAATCGGGAAATTATAATTCTAATCATATATGGATTACGCACAGATATTATGTCTATAGGCACCAATGATGTCCCTTGACAAGTAGGTTTTGGGACTGTGATGTCATTTAGGATTAAAACTTAGTCTCTGGATACTAAACAATGACTAAAAGAATTTGTAATTGAGTGAAACATGAGAAGTGAAACAAAAGCTAATAAGGATATAGGCCCTATGCCATTATTGCTATGGATTATAATGAATTCATGGATGACATCAAGAGTTACCAACCATTATTTCAAAGGTCCTTGATGAGGCCCGTTATGAAAACGAATTGGATAGGTGGATTAAAAAATGGAGTAACGCCATGCACTCAAATGAATCTATATTTTCAGCTCAGGCATAAACTTTGTCTTTCGCAACAACCTTGTCAGTTTCAGATCTCGACGTTAAATAAAGGAGGTCCTCCCATAGAGTTATCTTCTCTATAGGGCACGTGGGTGCAAGCAGAAAGTCTCCTAAATGACACACCCTGGGAAATCCGTGACATATATTTATGTTACTGGGGAGTTGCTAGCTGAATAAAAAGAAAACTCAGTAGGCCAATTTTTGCATATCCCCACCAAGAGAGAAAGAACTGCGGAACAGTTTTAATCATGAATTAGTGCATGCAGTTAGTTTACCCAATTTTAAAACTGTGCTTCGCAGTTTCGTTTGACAGCACAGTTCTTGTTTTTGGGTTACCCTGCATTTTGACCTGGACACCGGGAGTGAGAATGACTCAATTGTGGCTGAGAAGGAGTATGGATCATTTTAGGATTATTAGGATTATCTTATTTTAGGATTAACCATCAGAATGAATAAAACCATTGGAGGCTAAATTCATATAAAACAATTGACATACGACACAATAATGAAGAGTAGACCAATCGGGTTCCATTTTCCCCAGTAATGTCTAATGGCGGCTTTATACGCATGAAAATAGAATAGAGCGGTTCCAGATACTCTCCCGAACATGTGGTGGGTCTCAGGAGCAGAGCCGGACTTATTGCCTGAGAAGGACGTAAGAAAGAAGTTGATTGCTTTTTTTATCATTTTGGGTTTGCTAACTTTCTATATGCCATTAGGACATGGATCTTTCTACTCAACCTTCGCATCACGGATCATGAAAGCAAACTGTCACTAACATCAGATGAGATGGTGTCATTTGATGGAGAAATGTTGGCAGTCATGCAAGAGGTTAAGAATTAATGATGACAAAGGCAGTCGCCGTTGCGCAGGTATGCATGCACATTTTCGATGCGGGGTTTTATTCCCAAGGAACTGCAGATGTTCTAACCCGCATTATGAGTATTAGTACTTCTCAGTGTTGTGGGTGTGCGAACATATAAACCCTTAGTGGGATAGCGGAATATCTCAATGGCTATAGTGCATGGTTCCATATTAAAAGATCCTTGGTTCAGGTATACTCATGCCGGGCACCCGCTGTGCGAGTGGGGTACTCGCGTAATTCCTAGCTCCATCGAGACTCAGGCTTAGATGATGACCGAGTGCCCGAGTTAGAGAAAAAGAGAAAAAAAAATAAAATGTCTCTTTACAGGGTCTGCTTCAGGGAAATCAATTTGACAGGAGGCGGAAGAGACATGCCATGATATTCTATCTTATCTCAACTATTCTGGTATTATATTTGTGCTGGCATGGGTTGTGTCTGAATATACCTAGCAGACAAAAGGAATATATAGAATATCATAATCCTGATGCATTGTTTTGATTACCTGTAGAGATTTTTGTAACCGCTGGCTAACCGATCTTAGAAAATTGTTTTCCCTAGGTTTGTCCGTCATCTGCGATTTTCATTATAAACACCATCGCGCTCCAGGTAGTTCAGATGATGTCTATAATAATCTTTCACTACTTGAACTTTTCAAGGCTTGGAGATATCCACTTTATTGTTCAGGCGAGCAAAATAAAAATAAAAACGATGTACAAGAGCTAAATGAATAAAATCCACCTTGTTTCAAACTGTGAGTGCCCTACCTCTGAATGATATTGAAGACGTAGATGGATACTTTCTCATCCACGTACATTTATTTTGCATCGCCCATTGCAGATTCAGTGGAAGAAGAAAGCTGCACATGCATTGGAGAGAAAGGCGCTATGGGGCCGCTTAAACCTCCTGGACCTCCAGGTAAGCCAGGGTTATGCTAGAAGCTAGTTGGTCGTGCTACCTAGGCTTTATAATAGTTAACAACTTACTAACCATGCAGGTGAACATGAACAGAGTCTCACGCGACAACCGGTTTTGTAGGAAAAACAGGAGCAACTGGTGCAATTGGATTGATGGGTCCAACTGGGCTACAGGGATCAACTGGAGTACAGGGACCAATGGGAGTAACAGGATCAACTGGTGCAACTGGATCAACTGGTTTCACAGGAGCAATTGGGGCAACTGGATTGTTGGGTGCAACTGGATCAAGTGGTGCAACTGGAGTACAGGGACCAACTGGTGTAATAAGAGCAACTAGGGCAGCTGTATTGATGGGTGCAACAGGACAGAAAGGCGAATCTGGAGCGCTGTCAATGTATCGATGAACCTATTATTTAACTAATTAACCCATTTATATGTCAAACAATATAGCAGCATTTAGTAGAAAATTCCAGATTTCAAGTTTCTTTGTGTTTGCTGTATGTCTTTTTATACTCATTACGCTTACAAGCGCTACAACCCCTACGTCAAACCAAAATATGCCATTATTTTTATACAAGCTAAAGGTGATGTCATAACGTAGTAACAATCATTGACGCAAAGCTTGCATGGTCAACAAACCTGCTTATGTAAAAAAATGTAATAGGCAAGCTTAGTCACATATAGTCAGACTGCTCAAGCTCTGAAAAAATGGACAAGACTAGGCTAGCTGATGGAAGGAGAACTATGTAGGTGCCTTACTATCATAACTCAGCGTACACAAATGAAATAAATGCTCGCAGTTATTCAAATTCTGGGCTTGAAAATTCTAGTTTTTAACAAATGTTTCCTTGGCATATCTATTCTATAACTATCAAGCAAAACGGTTTTAATTTTTATTATACATGTACTATAAAAAGAAATACTTAAACAAAATAAATACCTAATACGGGTTAATTGTATTTCAGCACAATGTACCCACGAAACAATGGTATGCTGCGTTACACGCTTGGTGTATTTTATTTGTGTTATGATTCAACCATAGTCTTGTGCTGCACTGGAATCAGCTTGGTGGCGTAGTGGGTAGCACATTCGATTTGGGACCAGGTGACCCAGGTACCCGGGACCAACTTCTAGTTTTCGTACCTCTTTGTGCTTTCTACCTCCTCGAATTCGGGTCGCGAAGGAGGCCAACCCATAAAGTAGCAGGTAGCAACTCTGTATGGCAGATCATAGATCATAAACCATGAACCATCCCGAAAACCAGCCATTGGTTTAGTGATGCCATCCATGTAAAACGAGATACTTCTAACAGAGAGGCAGCTGAACATCGAACTAATCAAGTATATTTGCGAGAATACCATTATGATGCAGCACAACATTAGGTGACAAACCCAATACTTTTATTACACGGTAGCATAATATGAAGCTCTTTGTTGGGCACCCCACACGATAGCGCAAAGTAGTTACCGATCACTTTATGGGACTAAGCAACTGTTGGTAGAATTTATGCTATACCAGTATCTACCATAGCCGCATAATACATATTAACGGTAATTGACATCGTTGAGAAGAATCCTGCGCTGGGTTCATTATCGTCTGATAGGGGACAGCTTTGGTGAGGGATACCTGTCCAGTCCGCTAGCGTGCGGCCCGGTTATGGCCGTCGCTCGTGGCTTCGGGAAAAGATCTATTGCACCATATGGTTTTGGCTCATTCAATGACCTGCTGGTGGGATATGTGGATGTGAGAGTCGGATAGTCATGCAAAACTATGGGTTGTGTCCGAGAAAATCCGTAGTCCGCCTCCCGTAACCTCATTGTCAGATCAGACCTCTCACGAGCCCATGACCTTGAGTTCTCATTAAGAGTCTTTTCTAGGGTAATGACGCGGGCCTCCGCTTTCTCCAGCTGTTCATAAAGTGATGTCATTTTCTCTGTCTCTCCATTCACTTTGGTCTGCAGAATAATATCACATGTAAATAATTCCCTATTTTGCATCCATTTCAACCTGACAGAGCTCTAAGCAACGAGTGGATTGGCATGCGCATTGGGGAGAGGCATGGTCATGGTATTGTCATCATTGACATTTATCCTATGTAATGTAAAAGAGTGAAAAAGACTTATTTTAATTCGAGTGTTCAGCTACAGAGTTATTTATCCTCCTCTGGTTCTTATTTAGCACCTCCCAAGGTAATAGTATGCTAGCCTAGCTGCTCTTAGGGTGAGTCTGGGAGACTTCCTGTTCACGCCCTATTCCATTTCTTTTGTCTATGTACAAACCATTTTTAGTTGAACCATGATGAGTTCAACTAAGTAAACAAATAAATACATAATTTAATAATAGATTATTACATACCCGCTGATACTCCAGTTCCTCACGAAGTCTTTTATTCTCCTCAGCTAGCACTTTATTGCTACCATTCTCCTTGCTGGATTTCTTACTGTTGAGAACCTTTTCCATTCCCTCGATAACTTTCTCTTGAGAGCGACAAGCCTGCTCCAGTCTCTTGGCTTTCACAACTTTGGTCTATTAACAATAATAGACTCACCAGTTAGGTAAAAACATTTGTTGCGCAGAGCAGAGAAGATAAATTTTTGTCTTGTATGCCGTCTTCACTGCTATGGTCAAGCTGCCTAGTTACTGCAGACTCATGACTTTTTCCCAGTTACGGTTTAGCACGGAGTTTCACAAGCAGGTCAATATCAACGCTCCCCTTTAATGAATGAACCTCATGCTCACAACGGAGCACCATGACCGAGGTTTGAACCAGGTTCTCCCGATTTCGGCCAATGACCTCTACCACTGCGCTATCCTGCTATCCCGCTATCCCAGAGAGAACCATTGTGATTACATTATGCGAAGGAATGTTGCATATTCATTGGTAAATAAAAT
>Ga0224501_10002116_pt1 | contig 15499 bp, 12 predicted proteins | sample SF_Oct11_sed_USG_4_FD_169105 | JGI IMG/M metagenome (GOLD analysis project Ga0224501, IMG submission 169105) | Sediment microbial communities from San Francisco Bay, California, United States - SF_Oct11_sed_USGS_8_1 | ecosystem: Environmental > Aquatic > Marine > Sediment | place: USA... | reverse complement strand
CAGCATCTCAAGGAGATGGAAAGACAACAAAGCTATCATCAAACAGATTCAGCTTTTTATGATTGATGAAGTGCACATGTTAAATGACAGCAGCCGTGGTGCCACAGGTAAAATATCTAGAGAGTTTTAGGTGGTTTTCAGCAGTTTTGACTGGTCAAAATTCTTTATTTAGTTATCTCTACATACTCGGTCCACAATATATTGCAAGGTTTGGTTTCTGCATATAAATGATGAACACACTGCAAAAATATTACCAATCATATCATTGTCTTTGAATGATTGCCATCCTCATGGCATCTTTTTTACGCCCTTTAGATTTTTCGCGATTGCTTTCTGGGAACATAAACCAGCATTTTATTCAATCCAATTCAATTATTATGGAAGTCAAGTAGGTTCACTAAATCAGAAATGAGAAATAGTTCCTATACTTTCATTGTGATTTAATGTCTTTCGACTATGTAGTTGAAGCTGTTGTAAGCAGAATGAAGATGGTCAAACAAAGTGTACACAAAAACAACCACCGCTGCCTGAGGGTCATTGCTGTTTCTGCTACTATGACAAATGTGCCTGATATAGCTCATTGGCTTGGTAATAGAGATCAACCAGCTGTTCAATTTGTGTAAGTAAACCAAGCTTTGTATAGTGAAGCAACACTCCACACAAGGAATGTGTAATATAGCATGTCTACTTGATGGCCTTTGAAGTGTGTCCTTTCCTGCCGTGAGATAATGTGTGTCAATTTTCAGATTCGATGAGAGCTACAGACCAGTAAAACTGGACAGAGTAGTGATGGGATACTCTGCTGGTGGGCCTAATGCTTCTGATTTTAAATTTGATTACAATCTGAACTACAAGGTGCCCGAGATCATCCATACCTACTCTAATAACCGGCCTACACTTGTGGTATGTTGATCCATTCTTTGGAATATTACAAGTCTGTATGAGTTCATTCACCATCTGTATTTCTCTGAGGTTAGGAAATCTTTGTTACTATAATCTGAGCTGTGGATATGGTGTAGATGTAATGGAGTCAATATGGCCAATCAACACTGTATACCTGTTTATGTGATTGACTGCAGATAAACAATCAGAACATTTTCACTTTCTGTTTAGTTTGTTTCAACTCGCAAGGGTAGTCAGCAGACAGCAAACTTTCTGAACAGTAAGTCTCAACTAAGGTTGCAGATTGCCCGGGATTCCAGATTACGTTTACAGGAGGCAGCTGCAGGGCTTCGCGACTCAAATTTAAAAGGTGATGTGATGTTTTGTATATAAACATATGTATATAAACATATACGTGTGTAATACCTATATTATTATGGCTAATGCGTGTTCTATTACTGCTGCAGAACAGTTTTAACGCTACTCTGTAGGTTCCATATTTAAAATGACTTTATAATGTATTTATACAATACTCATACTGTACCGTATCAAGCTATACTGCGCTACAATACACTACGATATTATAATAGATGATCCAGTAAAATATGATACAATATAATAATATATTGTATATCTTGCCTCTGACAGAGATGGTACGGAATGGCATAGGATTTCACAATGCTGGGCTCGACTTCCAAGATAGAAAAACTATTGAAAGTTTGTTCCTTTCTGGTGACCTGCTTGTACTATGTAAGTGGCTTCAATCTGTTTCACTTCTAGTGATAAGACTGAAGTGCATATTCATTTAGACTAAAGGCCACCGTGTTTATTTTCTTTGAAGCTTGTGCAGCATACTTACATGTATATCTACATTGATAAGGTTCTACTAGCACATTGGCTATGGGGATAAACCTCCCTGCTCATCTGGTGATAGTCAAGTCAACACAGCATTACACCAGTAAAGGATATGAGGAGTACACAGAGTCCGAAGTGCTTCAGATGATAGGTAGGTCCTGAAAAGAGATGCAATTGATTCCTGGTTGATGATACCCTTGTCCTGCTCAATAATGTGTAAATGTACAGAATAGCCACAACTAACATCGCTCGTTATAAGGTCTGCAAGCGTGGGTTAGGATTATGTTTGCCTATGTGTACCAGAAAACCATGATGCAGTTTAGGTTTGAGGAGAGACAATGTTTGTGAGCTGCGGCATGGTGAACCAAAAGCATTGAACTATTTTGCTTTGAAATTCAGGCAGAGCTGGGCGTCCACAGTTTGATACATCAGCTGTTGCAGTTATTATGACCAAGCAACAACAGAAAACGAAGTATGAACTACTGGTGGGAGGACAACAGACTATTGAGAGCAGGTTTGTATAGAAAGCTTGACACCGGTCCACTTATTTTGCATTAAAAACGAAGGCATCAGATTTTTAATGTGTTGCATGTGGTTGCAGCTTACACAAGAATCTCATAGAACATCTCAATGCGGAGATAGTGCTGGGAACCATTCCTCAGGTATCTATGGCTCTGGAATGGCTGAAATTGACCTTTTTGTATGTCAGAATTATGAAAACTCCACAAACGTATGGTGAGTAAAGCGCATTTTCATATAGCTGTGATTATACAAGTGGTGAATCGTGAGGTCACTGTTGAGATACTGCCAAAATGATGTCACGCTCTGGTTGAGAGCGAACGCTCTATGCACTATGTTTTCTCGCATTGAGCAGGCGGTGACCAATAACAGTCCAGATTTGCCACGACAATGAAGTCGTCCTTGACCTAAATATTGGAAGGGAAAATTTTCCAATGCGAATAAAATCTGCACTGTTATTGTTCGCCACCCCTCTCCGCGGGAGAGGACAGGACATGCAGCGTTCTCCACTGCTGGTGCCCCGGAGAGTGTCATAATTATAGGTAGTATCTCAGTGTTAACCGCTCGCGTCAACAACCCAGTGCTGGCGCTATCATACCGCTAAGCAGCCACCGCGCAGTGGCCACTGTCATGTAAAGCCGCTCAGTCAGCTGATAACATTTATAAGCGGCGGACATAAAAGGGTCAGAAGTTATGTCTACACATTTCTATGTAAAGTATAATACTTTTGGCTTTCATAGGATTGACCGGTTACCAGACGAAAGGTTCTGTGGAAGACTACCTTCAGCAAATAGTGTCAAAGGACATAAAGCTCCTTGAGAGCATTGACTTGATCAAAGTTAATGCTGATGGTATCATCACTCCAACAGGTACAGACTTACTGGACCAGGTTATAGGACTAAGTACAGCGTACTACCGCTTTTGGTTCGTGATTCACATAAACTGTGAACCGCAGTTTATGATAACACCGCCCTGTGCTTTACCAGGTTCTTTTACTGGTTTTGGTATTTGTAAATTGCATCATTCATGCCCTCGCAAGATTTATTGCTGTAGTGAAGATGTGCCATCAGACTGCATTTGTTCCGACAAACATGGTCAAGCATGTTACAACAAGATGCCTTATAATAAAATTTGGTTGGTCATTAAACAATTTTTCAGTATCTTAATCTAGTGTTGCTACCTTTTCTCTAGACTGTCTACGAAAGAAAATAAGATAATGCTTTTTCAGAGTCTGGAAGACTGATGGCAAGGCATCTTATCTCATTTAACACAATGAATGCGATTAGCAAGCTCACAGGCCAGGAGTCACAGCAGGAATTGGTGAGTTATGAACTCGTCACCAACCTCTCCCATTGTTGCTACTTCTCGGGACTGCTTCTTTCGTTTGAATTTTGTGCCACTGCCACTTCCAGATTGGTTGTGGTCTGTTGCCTTTTTTGTAGATAACATTCCTTTCAAATTGTGCTGAGTTTACTGATGTGCAACTCAGAGTGACAGAAAAACGTGCCTTAAATGAGCTGAACAAGTGTAAGGACAAAGTGTGCATTCGATATCCAATAAAAGGAAAAATCAAAACTAGCAGCATGAAAGTCTCATGGTAAGACTATACTCTCAGCATCAGGTTATGGGCAGTGGGTAGTGAGTGGGTAATGGTTTGTTTACTACATGCATTCTCCAAACCAGGTTAAAGGTCGGATGACTAGGCAAAGGTTTTTTGGCTGATCAGAATCAGCATGTCCCCAAATCTACCTGAGTCAAATTACAGCGCAATAGGCACAGCAAGAGTGCCCTTGAATCCGTGCTAAAGATGACAAAATTGGCACCATCTGAAAAAACGGTTTTAAAAAGGCGGAGCCTAATCGGCTATTTATATGACGTATAATATCGCAAGTTTGATGACTAGTCATTGGCCAGGCACTCAAAGTTGATCATTTACTACCTGACTTTACAGAGAGTATTTCAATATTTGGGGCACCTCATAACCACTGACACATTCCTAAGGTTGTATACAAGTGCTCAGAATGGGTCTAGAGTGGAAACACTACCTCCAGGTCTGTCAAAACAAGCGTAAAGAGAGCCACGTTTGGCCGATATTGCCCGGGAATACTAAGGGAATGCACGTGACCTACTACAACGATCATGCTAAAGGGTAGAGTTGACACCATGGCTTCAACTGGTAGAAAACCATACATATTACAGCGTCAGACAGCCACTTGAAATAGGACTAGGTTGCGAACATACTGCTGGCCTGTTTACGCAATAAGAGCAGTTGTTTTGCTATTAATAACGAGCATAAACTATGACTGAAAGAAAGACCGTTTTCGAAAGAGGTGAGTAAATTCACTCGCTTTGATTGCGAGGTAGACTAAGAGTTAGGACTAAGGAGTGAGTTTATAGGTATTTGTTTTCGTTTTTGGGCCCATTTCACGCTGATACTTCGATCCCAGTAGTCAGAAGTGTGACAAAGCTGTAGAAGTTGGACTTCGGCTATCCATCGCGCAGGCACCCATATGTAATAATGTAGACCTGCTGTGATGTCTTTTGCGACAATTTACAATTTCAACCGAATGAAAGTTCATTTGAGAATTCCAAGATTTAACCGTACTTTTTACTACATCGCCTGCTCAGTGTGAGCTTTTATTCGACTCAGGAAGGTTTTAAGACACACTGATTCTGATAGGCCAAAATTTGCGTCATCATCCAACCTTTAACATCATGATGAAGCAGTTTGTACAGGACCAGAGCCAGGGCGTCAATTCTCAGTTACCTGCTACACAGCAAACTAATATCTAGCATTGTATGTTCTCATATCATTCATGGGGCAAAGACCGAGAGAACCTTTATTTGAATGCTCATACAAATCAGTTTATAATCTATAACCCAAGGAACTATTTTTAGTTTGATACAGGCGCATCTTGGGTGTCTAACGATCCAGGAGTTCTCCCTCACTCAGGATATTACTAGGATAATTAAAGTGGCAGGTCGGATTACGCGATGTGAGTATTTAACGGCAATGGTGACTGAATCCCAAAGTGAGTTACACACTTTCTGAAAACGTGAATCTATATTCGAAGTTGCATGATCACGAGTGAGTGTTTTGGGAAGAGAAATGCAGTTGAGCCAATTGCTCTTTCATTTGAAAATTAATCAGCATACGAAATTAATGTTGGTAGAACTTTTCACTTGGTAATGTTTAAGCTGTGAGATAAAATAAACTTGAACACAATTTTTGCAGGCTTGGTTGAACTGTTTATGAGTAGTTCACAAGCGAGTTGCCTTCACAATGCTATCATCTTACACAAATGCCTTACATCGGGTCTTTGGGAGGACTCATTGTTCATCTGTAAGCAACTACCTGGTATTGGTCTGAAAGGTGCTAACACATTTGTCAATGCTGGCTACCACACCTTTAGTAAACTTCAGGACCTTCATCCAAGAGAAGTAGAAAGGGTATTTATCCTTATTCTCTTTTCTGGACTTTTCTGATATGTGTAGCTACACGCGTTCTTTCTCTATGTGGATAGTATTTCCCTGTTGTTCGCATGCATATACATGCACAATGATTTCCACTGATGTTTTTGACTTTAATCTGTGTCACAGAACAAGCTCTCTGTTGCTTTTTGTAGCTTCTCGGACGCCATCCTCCTTTTGGTACAGGGATCATAGAGGCAGTTACACACCTACCTAAATATGAGATGGCCCTGAATCAAAATGTAAGTTCGGATAATGGATGCACAAGGTTGGTCAAACTGAATGCCTACAGTAAGAAATAAACCTATAGTTTGTGTGTAATGACCACAAACCTTATATTCTATTGACAGACAAGCAGCATAACCAATATGAGGACCGAGATTACAGTTGCTTTGCGTCTCGCTAATGCAGATCTGCTTCAAAGGAAATCCACTATCAAACACCATTCAGTAATCCTTCTAGTCTCAGATGCAGACAATAATGTTGTCCACAGGAGCAAGATATTGTGAGTTCAATATTTAAAAATGTCAAGACTCAGACTTTTGCATGGTACGGGACGGCTGGTAAATACCTGACTTAGGCTATAGGAAGGTATGTGGGGGACAGAATTCGTGTACATTGTACCATACCTCCGGTGATTTCGATAGAACAAAACAATGATGAATGTTTACCTAAAATAAAACCTCATTCATGTTGGTGAGATGAGTATGTTATGGGTTTAAAGGTTACCATAATCATCGACATCCAAGATCATGCTATTGCGATGATTATAAAACCAACTACAAATTTTGCAGCGATTCCACTCTGACCCAGCAGGGCAAGATTTGGTCAACTAAGTTTGTTGTGGAGAGAGCAGTGAAAGATGACAAACTCTCAATAGCATTGTTCAGCATGACATGGGGTATGTTGTTGTATGTATTATTAATGAAGAAAAAATTTAATAATCGTCCTTGCATTCGTTCACTCATCCATCCATTCGTCTATCTGTTTGTCCATCCATTTATTCACTTGTTCATCCGTCTGCTTGTTCGTCCATCCTTTTGCGTGTCGTGTCGGTCCATTTAAGTGTCCACTTGTTTATACTCCATCCTTAGTATGAAATTAATGCTTATCGGATACATTTTGTAGTTGGTCTTGACATACGTAGTTCTTTCACTCCTCAATACAGTGGGGCAGCATATAGTAACCTGAGAAATGAAGCTAGAAGCCAAATGGAGGCTCGCAGGGCAGCAGCTATGAAGAACCATAGACCGACCAAGAAACGTATTGCTCATCAACCAAAAACCGAGAAGGAAAATCTGCTATGTGCTCCAGTTGATCAATCAGAACCCACTCAAAGCAACAAAACCAGTTTTGGTCAAACGCCTGGTACTCGGGCTGTACCACAAGGCAATATGACGCAACCTGGACTGATGCCCCTTCCCTTGCCGACTTCTTATAAAAAACCTGTCAAACATACTTTGCAAAGAAATCTTTGTCAGTATGGTTTTCAACCAAAACCTGTCATGCCCTCAGCAATCCGTACTGAACAACTTAATAGTTTTTTAAGTCAGAACAGGAGTCTAGGCCAGTTTGGTCAGCTACGTCAAAAGTATTCCAGTGGTCCAGGATATTGCGAGAACCCAGAAGAGAAAGTGCGAGGAATGGCTTTTAAAGAAGTAAGCCGCCTACAAATAATTCTTGTGAGAAAAAAATCCACGCTTTATGTGATAATGTTTCCATACTCCTGAATTTTATAAAATGTGAACTTATAGTAACTTCTAGTAACTCGTATAAATCTATCCATGATTTCAACTTGTAGATCTCTCAGACAACAGTTAGTCAGGCTGGCAATGAAAATGCATTGAATGAGCCCCGTACTCGGAACCGTAGAGCAACCTCTGCATCGCTGATGACGACACATACAGTGCAAGAGGTGAGAACATCAACTGAGCCACATTCATCTTTATCGGTCTAAATAAAGCGAGGAGACAAATATTGCCGCAGTAATCAAACTGATGAAGGTTCCCATTGAGCTTTGCTATTTATTCCAACAGGAGTTGCCCAATGAGAAAGTGGATGTAGACGATGGCGTTTCTTACTCACCCCTTTGCTCTCTGGCCAGTCAAAATCCGTATCAAGATGGATCGCAATATTTAGAAGAATTGGAGAAGGTATAAAATTTGAGTAATTATAATTTGAGCTCCATGAGCCACATTACATGAACTGGTTAGTAATGCCTATGCACTCGTTTTCTTGAGATAATACAAGAAATACATGTGTTTCAAGATGGAAATAGAAATGGAATTAGAGAGACAAATGCACTACTCACCCTCGACTCCTGCGTTTCCAGAATCCTCAAACACCCAGCTTACTCGCAGATCGTAAGTAGAAGTTCTTTCAAACACTTTTGCACATATTCATGCTTATCTATTTAGTGTTGTAGGTCTTAGCTAGAGCGCTAACGCACTTTTCCTTTACAATAGGCCCATTCATGTCTATCCCAAACGAAGGCCTATTGCAAATGAGAATACAGCTATCAAAACAACAAAACCCCACCAACAGGGAGACACAGTCAACTGTGCGGAGGATGCTAATGGATTTGTTGGACTTGAATCTTACAGGAACTCTCCAATACAACAGGTATTGACACAGTTACACATGATCCACAAACAAGTGATTTCTGACTGGTAATCATTACCAAAAATCATGTCTCCTTTATACTTGTAGCCTCCTTCAAAACGGGTTCGATTTATCCAGGGTGGTGGCTTTCAGGAGAGAATAAAGAGCAACCCTTCACCACTGAAGCCTCTCTCTCGGAATTACGTGGATCCTATACCTTCCACAAAAATATCTAACCCCAACTCAACAACACAATCTTATCAAAGGACGCCTTTCACCAAACAAGGCGGTTCTTCATATGTAAATACGAGTGTGCATAATCGGATTCCAACTGAATACACTGAACGCACTGTAGAGTTTGATAGCCACAGAACAGAGGTTATCAACAGCAATGCCAGAAAATCATTTAAACATGCCTATTCTAGACAAATGGATCCTTCTCTGACCAATTCAACAATGCAATCTAATCAAAGAACGTCTTTCACCAAGCAAGATGGTTCTTCATCTGTAACTGTGAGTGTGCAGAATCAGACTCCACCTGAATACGGTGAATGCAGCATTAGGTGTGATACCCGCGACAGTCAGGTTAACAATTGCGCCAGACAATCATTCAGACACACCGATCCTGAAGAAATGGATCCTTGTCCATCCATGGCTAGTGTAATCCAATTTCAGCCATTTGAGAACACATCGAAGCCAGCTCTATGCCTACACAATTTGACTACTCAAAAGAGGTTTGCTGTGGCGCCCGATAAAAACCGGTCTCATGTAAAAAAAAGAAGTTTAGTTCAGCAGCATCAGAGCTTCTTAAAGAAAAACAGTTTCATAGTGAAGGAGCAGCCACAACAAAGTCAGGTTAGACCATGCGGTGCATTAACAGCATTGTTACGATATTTTAGGATGAGGTTAAGTGTCATTCAGTGAGATCGAGGGTGGGTGCATTGTGCATCGGACTTTCATCTCTGAAGCACTACTTTGTCTGTGCTTTTTCCAGATGAAGCATCAGGAGTATCATACTCAGTCGGAGATAGCAGCAAGGCCAGTTTTCTCTCGGACGTTGAATGCATCAACCAGCAAGAGCACAGGTGCGGAAAGCTCTTCACATACATAACTCGTTGTTCTTTGTTTTGGGGTTCCATGTGCCGTTTATTATTGTTGGTTAGCACATTATAGTATCTAATAAACTATGTTGTAGCGCTTGTTCAACCACGGAAAGCGACGTCAGTGCATAGCAACGCGCATAAAAAGAAAACGGAATCACCTTTTAGTTTATTGGATACAGTGATGAGACTAAAAGGATGCCTAAAGTGAGAAAAACTATCAAATCTATCAGCTATTTAGTGCATCTGACATATCCTGTAGATCTAAAGGTTCTTTGTTCACCAATGTCTTAGTGGCTGAGTTGATTTTTGATAAATGGTTACGAGCCTTCTTACCATTACGAACAAATGTTTTCTGATTACCATGTCCAAAGGAGATGAAGTCCGGAACTCTGAAAATAGATGAAAAGCGACTTACATATTTTTATAACTCATTGTATGTATAAAGATAGTTACAAGAAACTCCTCAAAACTACAAAAAAAGCCTCTAGAAAGGTACCGCAAGTGTATGCATTATGAATGAATCAGCCATATCCAAGACTTACTTGTATGAGTATTTAAAGCGAGACGTAGCTTGTGGGTTTGCGGAACTATTTGCACCATCGTTAGTTCCAAGGGAGGTGTCCATTGATTCAGGGCTTATTTTCTTCATTTGACTGTAATACACAAGTTCCATCAATCAAGAGAAAAAACAATATTTATCATACTCGGATGGGTGCTGACTGAATAAAATAATACCTTTATAATCCAGATCAATCCTATGGCCATTTTGCCCCCATTTCATTTCTCTAATACAGCAATTGCTATGTAGAATGGAAGAAGTCCTAGTATGGTTGTCAATAGTCAGATTTGCCTTTTTAGATCTTAGATAAATTGTATATAAATGCGGAGGCGAATGCTCTGTGTATACCGCAGTAGTTGGTCGACTAACATGGAGTGGGATGAACTGAAAAGACATAGAATACTCGAGGAAACCTCCTCGTTCCATGAGATCGATCAGAAGTGCCACAGCAAAGACCGTAAAATTGTGGTGCAGTTCGTCTTCCATGGTTGATGCTATAGAACCAGGAAAGTTTCGTTGGTTGCATATTCATTGGGGTATATAGTCGACTAATGCTTGGTTTAAACCAGGAGCGTTCTTTGTAAGCGCGAGCATTCAGCACAAAGCACCAGCTAACATCAGAGGCGACTAGCAAGACTGTTCTTTAAGAGCTCATTCTTTTGGATCGTGCTTCGGACGTTAAAAACAATAAAACTTCAGAGGCACCAGTGGCTGCAGAGAGGTTGCCATACCACCCGTTCGACGGATTTCCGATCAGGTCGCCACATTTCTTTTAGGTTGCGCTGGCAACAGCAATCAGGTGAGTAGCAACAATGATCACGTGCTGGGTTATGTCATTGGATGGGAACAGCAATTAGGCCTGAAAGAGTGTTCTTTCCTCGCACTTCGATGACCGTGCTAGGAGTTTCTGGTTTGAACCAAGCGTAAACTAAGTAAGAAACAAATCACCTTTTTTGTTTGTTTGATCGCTCAAATCTGAAGGATGATGGGTATTTGTGTTGCTCAACAAGATGCTTGTGTCTTTTCTTAGTGTTTTGAAACATACCTGAGCAACCAACCACCAGACATTTATACTACAATGAAAAATTAAATGTCTTAAAAATACCAGAATAGTTTGTAGTCTAGTACAGGCCTAAAGTTTCAGATTGTTGGTCTTCACTTGCCAGTATAGTTTAGGGAGTCTTTTAGTAATAAGTCAGCAAGCTTGTGTGTCATCAGCAAACAAAATATAGGCACACAGGCAACTCATAGTTGTGCTGGGTGACTTACCTGTGGCTGTGTAGCAGCAAGTGACTCAAACATAGGGTTATGATTTTCATCGATATGGATTTCCAGAAGATAATTTGTTGGTAGAATTTTGTGACATGTGGTGCACACATTTCTGTGTATTGTCGCATAATGCTGCTCAAAGCTGAAATATATTCAGGAAAGTAGATAAAAACGCTCTCTGTGTTTTTATCATGAAGACATTTTGAAGTACATACTAAGTGTAAATGTATAAAAGTTCAGTATACCTGCTGATTGAAGCGGCTATGTGTCTACAACCATTAATCTGACAAGGATAAGTTTCAAAATCCTCCTCCATTTCCTCTCCATCACCTGCGATGTTGTCTAGGTCGTTGCGTTTCAAAAGATATTGCTCCTGTGCAAGTCTGCACACAATATTGCCTTCTTCGAAGAAACTGTCATCTGTACGTATAAACACAGAAACTTCGAGAGTTCATCTTTCAGGGTTGCCAAGTGTGAGGTTCAGTAAATCTTCCTATTTATCACACAAACATAGCAACAACAATTGCAATGTATGGAGTATAGACCGTTATAGACATTTCAGAAAATGTTTGCGGACTATGCGTCCTAGTTAGTGACATTCAATTTCAAATACAATTGTTCAACAGTCAGTAGCGATCTAGAGTTAGTAGTAGTTGGTAGTTTTATTTTAGCACAACGCTCTCATTGAATCATTAACCTTGACAACTCATAATCAATCAATGGTTTACATCTTGTCCATAGTGAGTGACACTGACAGTCACAACTACTCAATGCCAAGTCAGTCAGTGAGTGGCTCAATCACTAATTTCATTTTGGTTTCTGAGGTCAGAGTCAGAATGACTCAATCAATCAATCAATTCAATGACTGAATGAGTCAAAACTCAAGTCAATGATTCATGATCAATCAGTCATCATTGGGTAATCACCGTTACCGTAATGCGTAAACGGTAAATCGTAATTCACTAATTGACTGACGTGACGGATCATTATCATTATGACAGTTGAGTTTATCATTTATGATATGATTTCTGAGTGATGACTATTTGTGTCAGGGTCAGCTCAGTCAATGACTGACTCGGTGACTGTCTGAGTGACTATCTCATCTGTGAGTGTGACTGTGAGTCATCGCTCAGAATCATGAATCAATTTCCTGACTCCTGAGGCTGAACTGAAGAGTGAAGTGAAGTGGAAGATATCAACCACGCAGAGTGAAAGTCAATGGAAGCATCTTTACACCATACGCGGAGTTCGGCATCGTTTCTTGCTCCGTTGGGTCAAGTCGGACGAATTATCTTGAAAGGAATTCATCGTGAACCTGTCTGGCTCTTGAAACTCGCGTAATGATTATGAGTACCCAAACAATTTCACGTTACCCAGAGGCCGAAATAAGCCGCTCATTCCTGTTTGTACTTTCGACCAATTCTATTGGCGAAGCTCTGATCGTTCTCCAATTAAGGCATCACATCGGGGTTCTAATGTTCTTATGTGGGGCTCTACTTGTCCAGCATGGAATCCTACAGTTGGACAGAGAGACAAGGACTGAGCAATAGTGTATTAGAGTTTACAAACATTTGAGTTTTCAACCTTTTTTTTGTAAATTGAACGTTAGCAACTAATCAGACTGAAAATAGTGTCCGGAGAATGTCTGAAATTCGTCAATATGGCCTGAGTATGGGGTAAGAAAAGATAGGCTTCACACACAGTGAGAGTGACACTGACAGTCACTGACTGAGTCAGTCACTCAGTGACTCCGTCAGTGTCACACTCACAGTCACACTCAGTGACTCACAGTTCACTATCACTTGTTTCAATTTTCAAATTAGTTTCAGTTTCTTGAGTTTGGTTTTATATTTGTAGTACGGTATGTAATTAAGTGCGGTACTAACTTTGTGTTTATTTGTAACAGTAGGCGTAGCGTAGGTAGTAATTGAAAATAAGTAATAACTAATAGTAATACTAGTAATAGTAATAATATCATATGTTGTAATGTTAGTGTTACTCATTCAGTCAGTGTCAGTCATTTGTCATTTCTTACTCATCAATATTCAATTCATCATATTCATGAAAAGTTTGGCCAGTATTACATAACTCCTAACTGACTTGACAATATGAGTATACTATAACTTAAGAATAAGTATACTTGCGATCATTCTGAACATTAAACAATAAATTAAGCATTGGTAATTTGGTTGGCACAACATAGAATTTCTCTTGCACAGAAAAAGAGAAACCCGTGAAACCACAACATCATTCAGACACGAGCTGGAGATGGAACTTCTGCAGACATTCATCCAATCCAATCCGGAGGAGTTACTGTATGTACAGAACAGCCTTCAATCTTCATAGTAAATGGAGGAGAGCTCAATATATTTGCCCTATAGTATATGAGTCTAAAACCAAATATAACAAGGATAATATCAGCTTTGTTAATCAGTCTGCCGAACCCTGTCCACGTGTCATATTTTGAACAGAGCTTAATTATGTGAATAAAGTTGGAGTTTGTGATCCCACAGCTGTACCTCCAATGATAACCAGTTGACTTACTTCACTAACTTAATACGGGTTTGAGATAAACCAGCTGACAACGCATGACATTTCTTATTATAGACACTCGCGGAAGATGTTGAGCGATTCTACAGGAAAGAGAGATGTATCAAAACAATCAACTGTATCAATCAAGCTTCGCCAGGATGCTAATGTGCATTATAAAAAGAAACAGCTAACCAAAGCTATTGAACTTTACACTCAAGTTAGTCACAATAGTCCAGTCTGCGAAACACGCAATCAGGGTTGGCAATGGCTATGTTGTGGTTTTTTTTATAAATTATAATGGCGATTTAATCGTGATATTTACTAGTTTCAACTTTATGATATTTGCTGTTCTCGGAAGACCGCTATTGCTCACTCAACTGATGCGTCTAACTCCCTGCCACGCTGTCCCCATTTGGATTTTTTTCTGCCAGTAATTAAAGAGGATTAAACATGGCGAGAAACTTGGAATAAAACTGCCTGCTTGGGATTAACGCGTTTGAGCAATGATGGTAACAATAAGTACGTGTGAGACTCTTTTTTTCTGATTTCAGAGCATAAAGACAGCTATCTGTGATTCAGAAGAGGAGCATTTAGCATACGGAAACAGATCAGCGGCGAGCTTTGAGTTAAAAAATTTTGAGGCATGTGCAGGCCATTCCTATGTGTTGCACTTGGTTTCAAAGTAAAGGGGTTAAGCCACGGTCAAGGGTAGACGCACTTTCAGAGTTTTGTTTTTAAAGGGAGGCAACTGCAGTTGCAGCGATAGCAAGTGGTTTTTTTTCCACAAAGTGAATATCGGTCAATGTCTTCACTTTTGCCAGCAAGCGTTAGTGGCATTGTTAGAGGCACAATGATAGAGGTCCGAACGCGACGGCCTCTAGTTAGGGCTAGGGAAAACCCGGTGAAGCACTTCTTATAACTTCAGGTTTCTCCAATATTACATTAAATTTTGAATTCTACTCCTGGTTATGAGGGAATAAAGATCATTAGGTTGCTAAGTTTTAGTAATTAGATCCCATTTTTTTTATTTTGGCTGTAGTTATTGGAGTGACCGATATTCGCTTTCTGGAAACAGACAACTCGCTATCGCTGCAACGAATGGAGAGTTGCCTCCCTTTAAGAATGGGAAACAACTCTGAAAGTGCGCCTCCCTCGACCGTGGCATAACCCCTTTAACTATCTGCATTACCCTTTGAAGCGAATAAAGGAAATTCCCCACCGACCAAATGGTATAATGAATGAACCTTCTCTATCGTCTGCCTGTACATTTTGAGCCTTTGTAGGACTGTATTCTAGACGTTGAGAATGCACTAGCTGGTAAAGCGCTACTGAATCAAAGAGACAAGCTTTTACTGAGAAAACTTCATGCTCTACGCCAGCTTGGATTAACTAAAGCAATAGCATCGGGTATGTTAAAGGGATAATTGCAAGTACCCGTCCAAAGTTGGCGCATTACTACGTAATGATATTACTCCCTTCGATGTGCCGATCGATCGGTGTACCCTCGTACTGTGTACAATTATTCAAATGAAAAGCGCTCTTTGTGAATTAAATACATCGAAAACAAATGATAAAGGAATGAATGGGGTTTATATCTATTTATCTACCTTTAGAAAGACAAAACAGAAATTGCCAAATGCATTTCGGTGATTAATAAACCGGAAATGTCCCAGGGCCATTGTGAACATTTCTAGTCACTAGTGCAGTG
>Ga0224501_10002115_pt1 | contig 15502 bp, 16 predicted proteins | sample SF_Oct11_sed_USG_4_FD_169105 | JGI IMG/M metagenome (GOLD analysis project Ga0224501, IMG submission 169105) | Sediment microbial communities from San Francisco Bay, California, United States - SF_Oct11_sed_USGS_8_1 | ecosystem: Environmental > Aquatic > Marine > Sediment | place: USA... | reverse complement strand
CAATTGCCTTGCTCGATCCGAGAGGTAGGAGCAGAACATTTTGGCTTGTCTCATTTGCTATGTTATTCTATAGTCTTGCGCTATATCCGCTGGGAGCGTTGCTGCTGCCCGTTTTTATGGCGCAACAATTAGGATATGGGTATATTTCGATAGGGATGGCCTTTATGTTTTACAATGTGATTTCTTTTTTCGTGGCAATCTACGCCTTGAAGATACCTTTAGAAATTGGGCGGGTTTTCGTTCAGAGTCTAATCGCCCTGTTTGTAGCATTTTTGCTGGCGGACTCAGGCATCTACTTTCCTGCGCTCTTTTTAATGCTGGCTGTCGCCAATGGACTGGGATTAGGCTTCTTCGAGTCTATCATTGCAAAAGCTACAGAGAATAGAGAAACGGTCTCGGTTGATATAGGATTGCTTCACATACCTGTGAGGCTCGCTGAGTTCTCCTCCGTGTTAGGTGCAGGATTTGTCGCCCAGTTTTTGGGATATTTGCCTGTCTTCGTCGCTTCAGGTGTCTTTTTTGTGGCTTTCTCGGTTCTGTCTTTGTATGTTTTGAAAACGAGAAAGAAATAAGAAAATGAGCGCGCGCATTAGTTGCCGTGGTATGCGCACGCATCATGAGAGCTATTGCATATCCTATACGGGGGCTCGATTATATGCTCATCCAACGATTGAGAAACCATCGAAGAGTAGACTAGGCGTCTCAACTAAGAGAGGCGTCTTTTCCAGGTCGCTGCCGAGCTCAAGTAATCGCTCAAATCCTTTGTAGAAATTGCCCGAGACAGATACGGGTTGCAGAGGGGTCTTCTTCTCACCATTCTGAATCAAGAAAGCAGACTGCGCCACTGCCGAGAACTCCCCAGTGGAGACGCTACTATGAAATATGCCTATTGGGAAGTCCACGATTAGAATCGCTTTTCCGCCTATCGAGTTGATTATGTCGTCTTTCTTCTTGGTTCCTGGTGAGACTTCGATAGATTTGGGGGAGATTCCAGGGGAGGCTTCATAAGGTAAGGTTGAGCCAAAAGGTCCGCCGCCACGTGCGCAATTGCCAGTTGATTCGGTCCCATAAATGCGTGCGTAGTAGGTATCGAACAGGAATTGGTTCAGTTTGCCTTTCTCGATTAAGGTGTTTTTTTGTTGCGGGTGGCCTTCTGCATCGATAGCTTCTGTCGTGACGCTGGAAGGATTCTGTCCATCATCGATTATCGTCAGATTTGGATTGGCGACTTCTTCTCCGATCTTGCCTGCTAGGGGAGAGCGTCCTTCAACGACAGCGTGACCCCCTGTAGATTGTCCCACGCTCGCCGCGATGTAGGCGGCTGCGGCAATAGGCTCCCAGATTGTTGGCAGAACTGTGGCCTCGTTGAGTTTGCGTGCTCCGAGCAAGCTAATAGCTTTTCGCGCAGCGCGTTCACCCATACCTTCAGTTTTGATCAAGCGTTCCCGTGTAATGTCGAATTCATGGCCTACTCGGCGTTCCTCTTTGTCCACAGCGATGCAGGAGACGTCGCAGTCGTTTGAAGCTGACCTCGAGGCTTGCTGGAGCCCTTGTGTGTTGCCTATAGCAAATCCTCCCCATGTTGCGGAACAACTGCCTTGCACCATCAATATTCTACTATCGAATTCTTGTCCGTCCTTGACTAGATCTTTTGCATACCTGATGAGCTCTTCTTTGCTAAGACTTAATATTTCACTCGCAAATGTCCCTTCTTTGCCTGGCCTCTTGGGTTCGCAGAACCCTTTAAATCGTTCGTCTTTGATCGAAACCGACCTCAAACCTGCAACGGCTTCGTTGATGCTTCGTCTTATCCTGGCCGGCGAGATTCCGCTCGATGAAGCGAAACTGATGCAGTTCTGCTTGGCAACACGGACAGCGTTTCCCTTGACGATGCCGTCTGTTGCCTCCACTACGCCCTGTTTGATGTCCGCTTTGGCGCTGTTCTGAAAGAACAAGTAAAGTTCGAATTCTGCTTCGCCGTCCACTGTTCTTGCAAACTTCAGGCCAGTATCGATTGCAGAAAGCAATTCATCTTTAAGATTCTCATACTCCAACATACTTCACCTTCTCCAACTGTTTTAGCCTGCCTTACCTCCGAAGGTTACCCCGCCAATGACTAGTTCAGGCCCACCCGTGCCACAGGGCAAGGGGAATTGTCCGCCCTTTCCACATCCCCCAAAGTATCCCGCGTACAAACGAAGGTCTTTGGTCGCGCCTTTTACCTCGGACAACAGATTGAGAATATTACCGGATAGGGATACTTCGCGGAGAGGTTCACGGATCTCACCGTTTTGCACCCAGTAGCCGCGAATTGCCTTGAAAAGGAAGCTTCCGTCGGCTTCAACTTGCCCCCCTGAAGTCTGGATAGCGTAGATACCAGTGTCCAGCAATTCAAGGGCTTCTTCCTTTGTCAGATCGCCAGCGCTGAAGTATGTGTTTGTCATTCTAGGTATTGGGATGAAGCCGAAGTGTACTGCGCGGCAGTTTCCCGTGGGCTCCTGGTGCAGGTACTGCGCGGTCCCTCTGCTATGGAGATAATGCTTGAGTAATCCCTTGTCGAGAATTGTGGTTTCGCTTGCCTTCGTGCCTTGATCATCATAGGGCACCCACAATCCGCCAAATTTGGGGATGTTTGGAGTTCCACAATCCACAATTGTTGCGTGTTCAGTACCAAGTTTTTCACCTATTCTTCCAGTCAAGGGAGAACCGCCAACGACCACGAAGTCTCCTTCGCTGAGGTGGCCGAAGGATTCATGCGCCAGCACGCCTACCAAGCTATTCTCTATGAGGGTCTGGAACTTACCAGCTGGACAGGTTCTCGCTTTCAGTTGTTCCTTTGCGTGAGTGCCTGCTTCCTTTCCTATATCCTCAGGGGTTGACCCTTTGGCGTTGAAGAGCTCCAGTCCCATAGTTCCGCCAGCCCGCTCAGCGCCCATTACAAGATCGCCTGATTCTGTTTTGGAAATGACTGAACAGCGTAGATCAACAATTTCAAAGCTCCAGTCGACTATTGAGCCTTCGCTATTCGTGAACAGCTTCTGTCCGAATAGTTCGCCGTATGCTCCAGTTACGTTACTGATGTTCTCACCGAATTCTCGAGCCCGGTCGATAACTCTATTGACCAAATCGGTCTTGTAGCCCAAATCCTTGGACTTAGGATGAACCTTAGCAGGAAATGTGTCAGTCGCGCTACTCTTAACTGCGGATCTCCTGTCAAAATCCAACTTCAGCGAGACAGCAGTGGCAGAGGCTTTGGCCATTCTGTATGCTCGCGACACAGTTTCCTCTAGCTCTTTCTTGCTGTCACTTGGAGTGAAAGAATACCCTGACGCTCCGCCATAATAGCACGCAACGCCGATTCCAGCACGAGACCTGAGGATTATGTCCTTCCAATTATCATTGATGCGTTGTAATGTTCTCAGTGTGAGATCTTCGAATCGTGCCTCGACAAATCCTGCACCCAGTTTCTCTCCTAATTCCACGCACTCCTGTAGTCTTTCCAGCACGTTATTTCCTCCGTACGCGTGAGGTCTACAATTCTTCCAGTTGAAAGAGATTGCTGTTAGGAGGCAGTCCATTTAAAGTTTGCCCGCACACAATTTCGAGCGCGCACATGTTGTAATTGATTATGATCCTGTGAAGTGGAAATCGACAACCGCGAAGAACCCTCGCCCTTTCGAGACGCCGACACCCATGTAACCGCTCTTAGGCGTCATCATTATCTGGTAGTGTGCCGGAGAGTCCAGCCAGATATTTACGAATTGCTGCCCAGATTCGATGTCCATCCCTCATACATCGCGATTATCTCGCCACAATCAGATTGGGAATATCCAATTTGACTCATTCTGCCTTCGAAATCTCCGTGCGTCAGGTAACCTATTTCAGCCAGATGTTCGCTCCATTGCAAGGCGATGCTTGTCAAAGCGTCATCTTTTAACAATGCGGGTAGACCTCGACTGACTCTTTCTTCGTTGATTAGTTCAAAGACATCCGTCTCGACCTGTTCGGTGTCCGTCAATGTCGGCATGAAGAATTTGGGCAGACTCCAGACAAGAAGGCTGAGAGCTATTGAGGCAATAACAAAGATTGCTACAGCCTTAAGTCTCACAGAGACCATGCTTCCGCCAGACTCCCTACATCTCGATTGTTAGTGATGTTAATACATAAATCACTTTCACGGAAGTCTCTAACCTACACCAGCGTATGTCTCACAGACGGTTTTAAACGGTCTAGTTTGAATAGCCTGTGGATTGCCAGAGAAAATTGAGATGAGTGGCTATGGAGGGAGCTATCTTTGTCCTCGCTCTTCCTTCCCTTGCTCCCTCCTACAACATGATGTGAGGAACTGGAATGGCTAAGTGTCTTATGTGTGGCAAAGAAACCTACAAAGTACTATTCAGCAAGGCAATAGTCAAGATATACATTTGTTCATTAGAGTGTCTAAAAGAATATCACAAACCGATAAAGAGATTCAGACTTAGAATACAGACAAGGTTAAAAGAGGATGAGGGATGGCTAGGTTGAACACTGAGGGTCACAGAAGATTTTTAGCATATCTCATCTAGATTCTGATTTAGGGTAGCTTGTCTACAAGATATTGCAGGATCATCAAAGTCATGCCGTATCCAAGTTGAGCTTCGAATATTCCTGGCTCTACTTCTCTCTTCTCTTTCAGGCGATGAAATGCATGCAAGAGATTACATAGTGTGGAGTAGTTTCTTCCACAATTGAAAAAGACAAGACAGATGATAGATGGTATAAATGAATAAGAGAATCCACCTGTTTGAGCAAAAACCTTTAATGCGTTTTTTCACCCTCTAGATTCTTTCAGTCGGTGGATTAAATGGTCGACCAGAGAATTGAGAAGCTTACAAAACTCTGCGTTCACTATAGTGTGGAATTGAAACCCAAGGAGAAGGTGATAATACAAGGAAGCGGATTAGCTTTCCCCCTAATCAACGAGATATATAAAGAATGCTTGTTGAGCGATGCATATCCATTAATCAGACCAACCCTTGATGTTCAATACACTTTTTTCAAATACGCAAAAGAACACCAGCTAAAATATGTTTCACCCTTCCATAAGTTCATAATTGAAAACGTGGATGCGTCAATAGCAATATTATGTAACTCAAACCCTAAGAGACTAACAAACATAGACCCTGTCAAGATAAGGACACAAAGAGCTTCTCAAAGAGAGATTATGGAAATCTTCATGAAACGAGATGCTGAAGGAAAGCTCAAATGGACCGGCTTGCCTTATCCGATAAACGCTCAGGCACAAGAAGCTGCTATGTCACTTGCAGAATACGAAGACTTCGTCTACAGCAGCTGCTTAGTTGACAAGGAAGACCCAAGTGCTGAATGGAAGAAAATCAGTCAGCAACAGGAGAAAATCTGCGAATTCCTAAACCAAGTTAGCGAAATCCGCATAGTGGGTGAAGACACGGACCTAACCCTCAATGTTAAGGGGAGAAAATGGATAAATTCTGACGGGAAAAGAAACATGCCAAGTGGCGAGGTGTTCACAGGTCCTGTTGAAGACTCAGCAAACGGCACAATAAGGTTCACTTTCCCAGGAATCTATTCTGGCAGAGAAGTTGAAGACATAAAGCTCACGTTTAAAGATGGCAAAGTTGTAAAGGCGTCAGCAGCTAAAGGAAAGGAACTTCTACAGCAAATCTTGAAAATTGACGGAGCAAACCGTATCGGAGAAGCTGCGATAGGAACAAACTATGGCATAACAAAATTCACAAAAAACATGCTTTTTGACGAGAAAATGGGCGGAACAATACACATAGCCCTCGGGAACTCCTATCCAGAATCAGGGGGCTTAAACAAATCAGCAATCCACTGGGACATCCTAAAAGACATGAAGAAGGATGGAGAAATCTACGCAGACGACAAACTATTCTACAAAGATGGCAAGTTCCTGACGTGACTCTACACATCAAATCTACTAGATCGTTTTAGCCTTCGCATGTTCTAATTCTACCACTATTCATGATATCAACATTACTAGCAGCTATCTTCTACAGAAGAAAACAATCTCAAGCAAGATGAAATAGAGTTACGTAACTTTGCCCTCATCCACTCCAAAATCCCAAAATTTTGCGGTAGTTAGTCCGAAAAAGTTTATACTTTTTCTTAGAGACTTCGGTCATCGCCTGAATTATTTGCTCACATGTTTTCCAGCTCACGTGGGCTTATATGTCCGTTTGTGCTATTGTAAGATGCCGGATGACGAGAAGGCATTAGGTTGACACATCAGGATGAAATCTCAGAGTTACTCGGACGGCACCTCTAATCGATCCGAGCATGTGCACGGTAGTCTCCTTCATCACATCATACACATCTAGATTCCCGCTTTCCATTCGTTCAAGAGCCGTTCTAAGAATTGCTCAACGAATCGGTGTCGCTCTTCCGCGATTTTCTTGGCGGTCTTTGTGTTGAGGGTGTCTTTCACTTTGAGAATCTTCTCGTATATGTGGTTGACTGAAGTGAGCGATCTGCCATCATACTTGGCCTTTGGTGGAATCGCCGGGTCATGTATGGGCTGGTTGACCCAACCGCCTCTAGTAAATACGCGGGCTATTCCAATGGCGCCAATAATGTCCAGCCTGTCTGCATCCTGCAAAATCTTTGCCTCCAGACTCCCGGCTTCCATACCTTTCCGGAACCGGTGTACCTCTATGCAATGCAGTACTGCAGGAATCTTCTCCTTGGGAAAATTGACGGCTTCAAGCACATCCCTCGCCTTCTTTGCACCTTCCACTGCATGATCATCAATCTTGCCTTCATCCTCCAAAGCCCGTGCAACATCATGAAGCAACGCAGCAGCCTTGACAACATCCACATCAGCATGCTCTTCTTCGGCAATTCGCACCGCCAAATTGTAAACTCGCTCTGTATGGAATCGGTCGTGGTGCGACAGGCTGAAGAACCTCTCCGCCCTTTTCTTGATTCCCCTGAAAACGTCGCTATCCATCAGAGGTCTCCTCCTTACTTTGGTTTCTGAACACAGAGCACTGCTCTTAAATTGTTTCCCACCATAACACTTGCAAGCCTTACATTGAAGACAATGCATGCAACCATAATGTTTTGAAATGGGCAAGTTTCTCCGTATTTTCCCGATTATCCCATGATACTCTTTCTCGGCAAGTCTTTTCTCGCTGAGAGATTGAGTCCAAATCGGGTGACCCCAAAGTGAATCCTTTTCATAACGTGGAATAAGATGCCAATGTAGGTGAGGGCTTACGTTTCCTAACAATTCATAGTTGATTTTATCTGGATAAAAAACCTTGTCAAGCACAGCTGCGACCTCAATCATTTCCTCACAAAACTGCAGTCTCTTGTCCAACGGAAGGTGATAAAGCTCCGTTACATGTTTTCTACACGCTACGAAAGTATAGCCTCGGAAAAGCTGGTTCGGGTTCAGACCCACCACCGACATAGCTAATTCGCATATTCTAAATGGGTTGTCCCTATCGGCAACTATTCGACAAATCGCGCATTCACCGTTCATATTTCCCAAGCGCCCTACGCCCCCCGTAGATGTACAGCAACCAATGTTAAGGATTTATGCAAGCAAGCAGGGTATACCCATGTTGAGAAATTTTATCGTTACTGAGTTTACATAAAACACTAGGGCGAGGGAATCACAAGAGATCTCTTCATTTGCAATACCCAGACACATATTCCGGTACACAAGCACTTGCAATTTGCCAGGTAAAATAAGCCCAAAATAGGCTTCTTTAGGCGAACACACGTTCCTTTTTGAAGATTCTTTGGACAAAAATTAATACATTATATCTGCGCGCAATTTCCTAACCATGAAAGCCTATTCTTAGGCGTTCTTTTCTTTCCATACCTTGAATATCGTGGTCAATTCGCTGGTTGCCACGTTTGGTATTTCTCGAATTTTAAGTATTAGGTCCCTCATTTCGTCGAGGTCGCCTGCCCCGACCTTCACGATGAGGTCGTTCGGCCCATGAATCTCGTAAATCGCACTGACGTCTTCATTCTCAACCAGCTGGTTTGCTACCTCCTCTAGGGAGCCGGGCCTCACGTTTATCAACACGAAGCCACAAACGCTTGTGCCTAAAGCCTCCTCGTCAACCACGATAGTATACCTCTTAATGATGCCCTCATCCATCATTTTCCTCACGCGGACGTGGACTGTGGCGTCTGATATCTCTAAATCCCTGCCGACGTCTGTGAAGGGTGTCCGGGCGTCTCTCCTGAGGATTTCTAGGATTTTGTAATCAGTCTCATCCAGTTCCAAGCCAAACACCAGCCAACTAGTAAGATATACAAACCCCTTAATATATATCTTGTTAAGACTACCAAGTAGAAACGACAACTTTATTAAGAAAATAGGCAATAAGCGATAAATTTATTAAGAGATTCTTATGCAACTCTCCTATTGTGTATGATGCGCGTGCTAAAAGGAGGAGAAAACATGTCCAAGAAGAAACCAACAAAGAAGAGGGAAGAAGAAGAGGAACCTGAGGAAGAAGAGGAATGGGAAGAGGACCCTGAGAAAGAATGGGAAGAAGATTGGTAGACTCCAGCAACGAGTGTGCTATGAGTAGAAGCGCGCGCGACGCACAATGAAGAATGAGAGGGAGGTGGCTCACATGGCCAAGAAGAAGACGGCCAAGAAGCCTCAAAAGAAGAAACGAGAAGAGGAAGAGGACTAGCAGCAACGCTTAGAGCGACTCACTAGGAAACCAGAGGCGGAAGATGCCTTCTTTATCCCCATTTTTTGAGTTAAAACTTGAAATCTCCCTTAAAGGGATGACCACAAATGGTTAGATGTCCAAAATGTGGAAAAGAAATCGAAAAATCGATCAAAGAGGATCTACTGGCTAAAGAGGTGGCATGACATGGGGCTTCTTGACTGGTTTAGAAGGAGGAGAAAAAAGAAGATAGATGAAGAGAAGGAAGTGCTCGAGCGCACGCGCAAGCTACACACCGAAACCGAGGAGCATGTAGAAGAAAAACCGAAGCGCGCAAAGAGGAAAAAGAAGAGTGAAAGCGTTTAGAATGGAGTTCTCCACTAGCCCCTTTTGTTTGTTGGCAAGCCTGTTAGAGACGAATATGGACGCCAAATCGGTAGAGTCGCATCATTTATCGATCGAGGACATGTGCAGAGCCGCCCTGTCAGAGATCGAGCGCCAAGCACTCCAAAGCAGAGTTGCGCGCATTGTAGATGTTAGGTTTACACATAATCAGCTACTTCGTCTGAAAGAGAGCACAAGACCATAAGCAGATATACTTAGCAAAGGAATGTGCAAGACTCCATTCCACCACATTGTGCTGAAGAAGAAAATGAAATTCACCAAGACATTATAAATGGCGATGATTATTCCAACTAGACTTGTGACTCTCAGGGTTGCCAGATTGATTCTAGGGTGATATAATGTTAATACTGCAATGTACACAGGAGTCATCAAACAGAAGGCTAGTCCAGCGGCATTTGTCAATATGCCAATTGGATTGAAATCGGGTATCATTGACCCTCCAGAAATTGTGAGCGGATACCAAAATGCTAAGAACGTAAAGGAACCACCCAATACCTCCATCCAGCTCGTTTCGGCGCTGCAAAATCATTCTTCTGGACAAACGCTTCCCAGAACCAAAAGACGGCAACGAGACTGAGCATGATAACATTCGTTGTAAGGATTCCTAAGCCGTATTTTTCAGTAATAGCGATGTTTTGAAGAAATGCAAAAAGAAGATAGGTGATACCTGCATAGACGCTGAATACGCGTGTAACCGCATTTTTCAAGAAAATTATCGAAATGATCAGAATGACTGGAATGATTTTGAAGATAGGAAACAATGAAGGGAAATCATAAACAAAAGTATGACTCAGTATTTCTACAGGGATTGATCCTGCTTCAGCTGGATCGTATCCTTTTGATGTGTATGATGGAATAAACTGAAGTAGAATGAAAAGTAGAAAAAACCACCACTTTCGCGTTAGGTAATCCAGTTTTCCTTGCTCAGTCATTGCAGACCCTCGCGAGTTGAACAGCTATTGAAAGAGATCCTAAATACCTTTGTGCGCGCATTGATATCCTAGATGTTCTCGATCTGCACGGGCTCAACCGAATCCGCCAATTCGAAGCCAAAGATTTTCGAGTAGAAGAAAAGCTCAGCCTCAAGTGAACGTTTAATGTTCGCTGCCCGTCGAAAGCCATGTTGCTCCCCCTCAAACGCGAGATAAGCAACAGGCAGCCCTTTTGCACGCAGAGCCTCAACTATCAACTCAGATTGATGGGGTGGAACGACCTTATCCTCAAGTCCCTGAAAGAAGATCATAGGACAGGAGATTCGATCGACGAAATGAATCGGCGAACGTTCTCGATACAAGCCGCGCTTTCCAGGATAAGGACCGATCAACCGATCCAGATAACGGGACTCAAATTTGTGCGTTTCTTTCACAAATGCCTCCAGATCGCTCAGCCCATAATAGCTTGCTCCTGCCTTGAAGAGGTCACGGAATGTGAGTGCACAAAGCGTTGTGTATCCCCCCGCACTGCCTCCGCGAATAGCAAGCTTATCACCGTCAACCTCACCCGTCTCAACTAGGTAACGCGTCCCATTCACACAATCGTCGACGTCAACGACACCCCACTGCCCATTCAGACGCTGCCTATACGCCCGACCATATCCCGTGCTACCCCCATAATTCACGTCAAGCACTGCGATGCCACGGCTAGTCCAATACTGAACGTCCCAAGAAAGCACGGTAGAAGCCGCAGCAGTAGGCCCACCGTGACTCTTGGCCAACAAGGGCGGCCGCTCCCCAGACGGACCAACGTAATCCCGGTTTCGTGGTTCATAAAAGAAGGCATGTGCATTAAGCCCCTTCTCAGTTGGAAACTCAATCGGCTTTGGAATGGACAGATATCCAGCATCAGCCTCTACCTTGCTGGAACGCCGTAACACTTCAATCTGATGTGTAGTGAGGTCAAATCTGACAATTGAAGACGGCTTGGCAGGCGATCCAGCTACAAACACAGCCAGACCTGAGGATGCACGTAGACCAAAAATGCCAGTGTAGGGAACCTCAATGTGCTCAATCATGCCTGTTGGAATGCTGATGCTCGCAAGATGAAAGAGCCCCTGCTCGGTATAGGCACAGATAATGCGACTAGCAGACTCGAAGGCGTACGTAGACATTCCAAAGACCCACTGCGGTCTGCCGAAATCAACCGTCATCTCACATAAGGGTTCAATCTGTCCCTCAAACCAACGATACAGATTCCACCACCCAGTGCGATCCGAAACAAAGTATAGGTGACCATCTGGCGACCACTCAGGCTGAAAGATAGATTCAGCGATGCCGCCTGCAACACGCTGTGGATTTTTTATAGATCCATTTGCTTCTAACGCACCAACCCAAAGCTCGGTCCCATCCCAAGGCATATTTGGATGGTTCCACGTGAGCCAAGCCAGATGAGACCCATCAGGACTGAGACGAGGAGAAGAGTAGAAATTGTTGCTAGAGACAAGAACTTGACCGCTGTCACCTTCCTGAAGCTTGAGACTCACCAAAGTGTTTGCAGCCTCACGTCCAGCAACCCTATGATCCTCACGCACACAGATCATGCGACCTCGACGGCGATCAATGGCAAAGTCAGCGTAGCGAAGGTCTGCCGCACGAGTGATCGGATATGGCGGGGCTCCAGGCTCCTGACGATATATTCGCTGATCACTGAAATTGGAAAAGTAAATTGTGCCAGCCACCACAGCGAACGCCCCACCTCCATACTCATGAACACGTGTGCGAGCGTTGAACGGAGATGATGTCATATCAGATGTTTCTCCATCAGGCGTCCGTCGTACTATGACGTTTCGTCCTTCCTCAGCAGGACGCATCTCGTTCCAGTAGATGTCCTTTCCGTCGAGAACCACCTGTCCGAGCCTGATTGTCTCTGCGGCAACCAGTTGCGAGGAGATTGGAGATTTCCAAGAGCCATATGGCGCAACTTTCGGTCTACTCATCTTTTGATTCTCCATGCCTATTCTACTGTACAAGATGCTTGTATCGTCTCAATAAAACTAGCGCACATGTATTTATGCAAGTGTGAAATAAACTCGTCTGTTATTTTTCCCTTTGTTTTGAGTCTTCAGGATACTTATCTGCCCAACCTCTCTCAGGTTTCTTACATGGGTTCCGCCGTCAGCTTGTTTGTCTACACCCACTATCTCTACGATGCGAAGTCTGGGGATGTCTGGAGGCAGAGCTTCCGCCATTATGATCACACCCGGAATTTTCAGAGCTTCTTCTTTGGGAAGCTCATACCATTTCACAGGTATGTCTTCTCCAAGTAGCTCATTTGTCCGATCTATGTAGGTGCTGAGTATTTCCCGATCATATTCTTCCAAGCTAAAATCGAAACGAACCTTGTCTTCTTCAAGCTGGTTCCCGGTGATAAGGGCGCCAGTGCCCTTGCACAGAAGCGTAGCGAATACATGCGCAGCCGTGTGACTTCGCATAAGTTTGTATCTTCTATCCCAATTCAAGACGCAGTGAACGTGGTCTCCTTCTTTCAATCCAGCTCGATTAACCTCATGTGATATCTCTCCAGAGAACTTGCCAACGAAAACCACGTCGTAAGGCTCATCCCCTTTTATGATCTTCCCCGTATCCCATGGTTGACCCCCTCCCCTAGGATAGAAAATAGTTTGGTCCAAAACTACGTATTTCCCATCTTTCACCGACACAACAGTGGCATCACATTCTCTGAGGTAGCTGTCCTCCAAGAATAACGCCTTAGTCAAAGGCAACACCTCTTTTTGAAAGGTAGCCCGAGGCTGCTAATAAGTTGTATGCACACGCAAAGAAATCGTGTACACAAGACAGGAAAGGAAAACTTAACTACAGAGAGAAACCGATAGAGAGGATTGGTGGACGATTTGTCTAAGCGGACTCAACTTTTGGCGACTCTTTCTAACGCTTTCGGCCCTCCGGGAGATGAGACAGAAGTGCGCGAGATCTTGAAGAAGGAGCTGGAAGACTACGCTGACAAAGTGACCGTGGACAGGCTTGGAAACATCCTCTTTTATCATCACGGAAACGAAAGTTACCCCAATGTGATGCTTGCAGCGCATATGGATGAAGTGGGCTTTCTAGTCACTTTCATAGAGGAGACCGGTTTCCTACGATTCCAAACATTAGGAGGCATAACAAGCAACATCATGCCCGGCCAGAGGATACTTCTCCGAGGAGAAAAGAGCTACCTCAAGGGAGTTATTGGAACCAAGCCACCTCATATAATGACCGAGGAAGAGAAGAAGAGCATCGTGCCCGTGGAAGACCTCTTCATCGATATAGGAGCTGGAACCGATAAAGAGGCAAACAAAAAAGGGGTCGAGATCGGCACATTAATAGTCTTTGACGTTGAATTCGCAGAACTAGGAGGCGGATACCTTAGAGGAAAAGCCTTCGACGACAGAGCTGGCTGCACCGTGCTCGTAGAGGTTTTCAAAGCCGTGAAAGATTCACCATACAACATCACAGCCGTTGGAACAGTTCAAGAAGAGGTAGGGATGAGAGGGGCGCACACAGCAGCATGGCAAGTAGATCCAGACTACGGGCTCGCTCTGGAAGGAACTTTTGCAGCCGATGTTCCCGGCTCAAGAGAAGACCGAATGTCAGCAAAGCTCAAGAATGGTCCGGTGGTCACCATGGCAGATAGGACGACAATCACCCACCCAATCGTTCTCAAAACCCTAACCAAACTAGGGAAGGAGAGATCGATCCCCTTCCAATTCAAGAAGGTGCCCACGGGGGGAACGGATGCCGGCGCAATTCACCTCACAAAGGCAGGCGTGCCAAGCGGGACGATAGCTGTACCATGCAGATACATTCATGGACCCGCCGCAGTCACCCACATCGATGACTTAAACAACACGATCGCCTTGGCAACGGAATTCGTGAAAGCTATTTCCGAACTGTAAAAAACGCAAGCACAAAATCTGCACATCTTCTGTTCTGATGAAAATAAAGGGGCAACTAGCATTCAGAATTTAGCAGTACCCAAAAGCAAGTAAGTGATTTACAGCAGGCGCTTATTGCTGTGCTAGTCTTCTCACTTTGTTCAGGTTTTCAATGTCGCTTCTCCTTTCGTCAATAGGAGTTTCTAAAATCAATGGAAATTGCCCAAACCTGCTTTTCAGGATGTTGCTGAATCCGCTCTCTCCAATCTTTCCCATCCCAATATGTTCGTGTCTGTCTATCCTGGAGCCGAGGCCCCCCTTAGAATCGTTCAGATGAACCAGCCTAAGCTCCTCAAGCCCTATCACCTCATCAAACCTCCCCAAAGTATGCTCAACAGCCCCATGCGAAACCAAGTCATACCCCGCCGCAAAGGCGTGACAAGTATCAAAGCACACACCCACACGTCCCCTATTTTCAATCCTAGAAGCGATGTATTCAATATCTTCAAAGGAAGAACCCGTGCTATTCCTCGTCCCAGCCGTATTCTCCAACAAAAGAACAACATCATTCTCCACCACAGAAAAAGCCTCATTAACCGCGTCCACAATCCTGCCGAACCCCTTCTTCTTCCCATACCCGAGATGACTGCCCAGATGAGTCACCACAAACGGAACACCCAACTCACCCGCCCTCCGCAACTCACCCTTCAAAGCCTCAACCGACTTCCCATACACATCCTCCTTCGGAGAAGCCAGATTCAAGAGATAAGGCGTGTGAACAAAGACTGGCCATACCTCGCTACTCCTCACCTTCACTCTAAAACTCTCAACCTCCTCTAAATCCAAGCTCTTCGAGCGCCATCCACGAGGATTCCGAGAGAACATCTGCAACGTGTTGCAACCCCGCTCCATAGCCCTGTCAACCACCCTGTCAATCGATCCCATGATCGACAAATGAAGACCCAACCTCACACTTCAACCCATCCTCCGTAGCTAGATCAGGGGTCTAACCTTTCGTCTCTCCAAATGTGGCAGATTCATCCACTTCTTGAAATCGGCGCTTGGGGGTTCTGCCTCAAAGAGCTCTTTCCTGCGACACTCCAAAAGACTGTTTTCCTTCTTCAGGAATGCCGCAGCTGTAAGAACGGCGTGACCCGCTTTAGACGCCGCGTCAAAGATTGGGTGGCATGCTTCCCTCCACTTCTCATCCCTGAGTGTGTGATGTTCAAGGATTGTCGTTGGAATGTTCCTTACCAGTTCTTCTAAGTTTCTGATGCCCTGCTGAACGTGCGCTTCATCGACTTTAAATCCTGCTAGGTATAGTGGTGGTCCTCCAATGATCAACAGATCTGGAGCCTCTCCAAGAATCATCTCTACCGTTGGATTATACATCGGCCCTTCCACATCAGAAGCAAACATAACTCTCTCCTCACCGTAATCAATGGTGGTCATGAGCACCCAGCCGAGAAACGTGTTTCTGATTCCGTGAAAAACCGGCTCAGAAAACTTCAGCCTAGTGTCTCCGAGCTCGAAGGTTATGCCGTCT
>Ga0224501_10002114_pt1 | contig 15503 bp, 12 predicted proteins | sample SF_Oct11_sed_USG_4_FD_169105 | JGI IMG/M metagenome (GOLD analysis project Ga0224501, IMG submission 169105) | Sediment microbial communities from San Francisco Bay, California, United States - SF_Oct11_sed_USGS_8_1 | ecosystem: Environmental > Aquatic > Marine > Sediment | place: USA... | reverse complement strand
CAATGTTCCTGACTTCTGCACGGATAAATTCCTTCAACGCAAGATATCTTGGATCGTCTTCTATTATCTTCTGACGACTGCTCGTCGCGCTATCATCCTTATCGTCAAGGTCAAGAAAGTCTGCATGTATCTCACCGATCAGATACTTCGTAAACAGTCTTCCCTCGTTGAACTCTTCCAAAATATCTTCTTGTGCGAGCTTGCCTCGCACCATCACAACAATCTTGTTAAGGTTTTCCTCGTCGTCCTTAAGATCGCCCGAATCACGAACAGTCCCTACCCAACCCTGCAGGTTGTGCTTGGTCGTCGAACCGTCATCCCATGCGACAATAATCTCAGAAGCTCTCTCTTCTTTCTCTTCAAGATTCTTGGAGAGATCCGCTGCACGCTTACCCGCTTCGCCGAAATGCCAAATGTATTGCAGCCTAGGGAAGTACCCGCGATCTTCAATCGAGACTGGACTGTCATTGATGGAGACCTGGAAATGATGATCTGCCCCCAATACACTAAACCGTCGTGCCAACCGAACACGTAGACTCTCTGCAGTCCTATGGAGTCGCTTCTTGGGCTGGCTTAGAACTATTCGCGTCCCTTTACTCAGGTCCGTCGGAAACTGAGCATGTGGGATAGGAGGAGGAGAGTATTCGTTCTCTTTTTTTGATATATGGCTTTTGATGGCTTCAATATCCATCGTAAACGCCTGCTTGTCGCAGCCCTTAATGCTAAAGACGTCAATATGGCGGGCGATTGAGAACAACGAGAGTTTCCCAATCCCTTTCCTTCCCATAACAGGCCGCTTCCACTTCAGGGTAATACGTCCCGCGACTGGGTCTTCATCACGGCGACGATAGCCGACGTTCAAGAATTTAGAATTGATGTCCGCCAAGTCCATCCCGTGCCCATCATCGGTGATAATTATCTTCCCATCTGACTTTCCAATGGCAATCTTGACGTTCTCCGCATCAGCATCCCATGAGTTCGCCACAACTTCAGCCAAGACCGATGGCACATTGCTATAGAGATTAATCCCAAGGTGATTGAGCAGATTGAGACTCAACGTCATGTGGTACGGAGAGTCAGACATGGTTCTCCAAATGCTTCATGATAGTTTGTCCCACAACAGCACCAAGCCTCACCGGCACAGCATTACCAATCAGACGACCGATCGTCTTGAAATGGTATTCGCCATCCGGCTTCACAAACTGATAATCGGATGGGAACGATTGAAGGATAGCCCCCTCCCTGAGTGAGAGAGCACGATCTTGTTCAGGATGACCGAACCGCCCATTTCCGAACCCATAGAATTGGGTTGTGATTGTTGGTGATGGTTTCTCCCACTCCATACGGCCATACACACTCGGGTATGTCTTGCCTCTTCTCTTACGATGACATTTTGCGACTAATTCCTGTGGCCAATCACGCCAGGTTCCGCCCGGTCTGGAATGCTTGATCCTCCGACGATTGATCGTTGAGAGGCTACTGCTCCGGTGAAGATGGTCCTTGGAGCAAATTTCGCCTGACTTCAGCTTAGGCAAATCTCGGATTGCTGATTCGACGGTGGGATACTCTCCCTTTCCGTGCGTCGGGGGAATGATTTCAATGGCGCCAAGTCGAGAGGCTAAGACGACAAGTCTGGTTCGATGTTGGGGGATACCATAATCAGGACAATACACATCGCAAGCTGATACTTGATACCCAAAATAAGATAGCGTCGCGAGAAAATTGCGGAACACCCGATGGCGTCTCAGCTCACGAACATTTTCCATACTGACCACATCCGGTTTCAATTCACCTACTAGGCGACCGAAGTGGTTCAACAATCCCCATTTTTCACTGTCCTCAGTGTCGAGCCCTTGTGTATACCTCGAAAATGGTTGGCAAGGGGCACAACCCACCAAAACGCTCCAACAATCGGCAGGATATAGTTTGCCAAGATCTTCACTGTTGAGATTGACTACGCTCCGATTCCTGAATACTGCCGGTTCATTGTTGTGTTCGTACGGATATCGACAGGCTTCATCTATGTCGTAACCCGCAACGACTTCGATACCGGCATCAAGCAATCCTCTCGTCAGTCCGCCTACGCCACAGAATAAATCCGCGGCGACGATCCTCCTGTCCCTTGGCTTTGCTCCTTTAGTCGCGACTGGCTTCAAGATTATAGCCTTTTAGATTGCAACTCGGTTCATTAAGATGAGGTAACATACATAACTGAACTTATTACACGCAGTCAGAAAATCTGCTAGAGGCTACGACTCTCCACCAGCGACTGTCAACATAGGGTTCCGATAATAACGGGTGTTTCTGAGTGCTAAGACAAGAAAGAACCCCAGAATCTTATATGATTGATGCTGTAAAAACTCCCTGGCATCCATTCACGCACCGGCGCTTACTCCACAAGTCACCGCACAACCATCTTTTGCCCTTTAACCTTGCAGATCCCTCAATACGCAGTCACACTCCAGTAAGATGTCTCACGGGCAAATAAAAACTGCCAGCTTAACTGAGTTCACTTCCTGGTCTAGTGTTACACCATGATCAAGTTGAACATTCACGAAGCCAAGACTCATCTTTCGAAGTACCTGGCGAAGCTGAAGGCAGGAGAGCGGATTCTGTTGTGTAATCGCAATCGTCCGGTTGCCGAGATTACGGCCTTGCCGAAATCCCCAGCTCAACCTCGTCCGATCGGCTTGGCCAAGGGTCAATTCTCCGTCCCCCGCTCATTTTTCGAGCCTCTTCCTGATGAGACGCTCAATACATTTTCAGGCCACCAAACATGATTGCCTGATCCTGACTCCGGACCCGCTGATCACCCAATATCCGGTTCGAACTCGCTGGTAGCCACGCCTTCATCAATCCTTGAGCCTATCTGAGGTTAAGCCTGCACCGTCAGCTTCCGTCTTGCTCCGCCTTTGACGATGACAAATTCGTACAGCCGGCATTCGAGGTCGCCGTTGAAGAGAGGAATCCGTTTTGACGGACTAAGGCCGATGAGCTTCGGCACGCTGGCGTCGGCCGTGAGGATATAGGCCCGCCATCCGGCAAACCGTTGCTTCAGCCAATTGCCCAGCTTGGGGTAGAACGATTCCAGTTCGTCCGGTCGGCTAAGCCGGACTCCATAGGGCGGGTTCATGACCATGATGCCCTGATCCGCCGGTGCCTCCAGATCCAGTATATCGCTCTGCTTGAGGCGGACATCGACCATCACCCCCGCCCCTTGAAAGGCCCGTTGCGCGATCTTCACCATCGCGGGATCATGGTCCGATGCGTAGATAGGGGACGGAACCGTGGCCAGTTGCTTGGCTCGGGCGGCTTCGCGCATACGGCCCCAGATCTTGGCATCGTGGACGAGCAGCCGCTCAAAGGCAAAATGCCGCGCAATACCAGGTGGGATCCGTCGGGCCATTAATGCAGCTTCGAGGGCGATAGTCCCTCCCCCACACATGGGATCGAACAGGACATCCTTTGACGTCCAGCCGGCAAGCCGCAGGATGCCCGCCGCCAGGTTTTCCCGTAGCGGCGCTTCGACGGAGGTAATGCGATGCCCACGCTTGAAGAGAGGTTCACCGGAGGTATCAAGATAGAAGGTGACGGTACTGTGATCGAGAAAGGCATCGAGCTTGATATGTGGATCCTCCGTATCGACGCTGGGCCGCCGCTGGCGCAATGAGACAAACTTGTCACAGACGGCGTCTTTGATTCGAAGGGTCAGAAAATCCAAACTCCGGAGAGGGCAGCGCCTTGCGCTCACTTTCACTTTGATGGTCTGTGAGGGCGCAAACCACTCGGTCCAAGGGAGCACATGGGCGGCTCGGTAAACATCCTCTTCCGTTTTATATGGACTCCGACCGACTTCCCAGAGCACCCGGCTGGCAATGTGGCTCTTGAGATTGACCCAATACATGGTCGACCATGGAGCGGTAAACCCGACGCCCCCGTCGGTCTTGGATGTGGACGGCACACCAAGATCGTGAAGTTCTTGCTCAAGTACCCCCTCCAACCCTCGTGGGCAAGGGACGAAGAACCGTCGTGGTGATCCATCCATTCAGTCTTTCCCCTTCAGGCTATATTCATTTGCCTTCACGTATTTCACTATTCGGCTCGGGTCGGCATCAGACTCCGCCCACACGACAGACGATCTCTTTACCGTAAACAACTGAAATGTATCGAGAACTACGACCATGATCATACACCGGTCTTTCCAAGATCGCACCTTATCCTTCTGGCACCGCCCTTGCTGATATCAGACATCCTTACGAAAACCTGTTCCCCCTTGCAGGAAGGATCCATGCGCGACCTATTCGACCTCCTGACATTCCGTATTGCTTGGTGCCGTGAGCAGACGGCACAGGCCTCTACGGAATTCGAATCTGATGGGTGGCGTGCGGAAGAACATGGGCTGCGGGATGCCCTGCTGAACAGAGACGACACGACCCACTATCGGCTGAGTTCACCGGAAATCTTCGAGCGATATGTGCGGGGTTTTCAAGACGGGACAATCTTATTACGCGCAGCGCGAGCGGAGCGCCTCGTTCATCTCACGACCACTCAAGAAGAACAATGTATGCCTTCGCCTTCGATCCGCCCTTGATCTTGTTTCCAGTCGCTGGAGCGGGCCAGCTTGTCGCCGAGTCCCACCGCTAAGTTCCGGTAGATAATCACGCCGATGTCGGGCCGTCGACGAATAAGATCCCCGAGATCACGTTGCGGCAATTCTGCCGCCTCAACATAGCCCTCGGCTGTCGCCGTCGCCGAATGCGGCTTCGACGAGAGCAAAGACACCTCGCCGCAAATCTCGCCGGCGCAAACTCTGCCAATCGTGACGGGTGGATGACCGCCGCTGATGGTGAGCTCACCCTGAAGCACCAGAAAGAGTCGATCCGCCGGATCGCCCCGGTCAAAGAGCCGTTCACCGAATGCGATTTCCCGCACCGTACAGATTCCGGCCAGCCTCGTCGCCTGCTCGGTGTTCATTCCCTGGAACAGGGGGATGTCCTTAATCGCCTGTGCCATACGCGGAGCGATCATGCAGGTCGAGAAGCCGCGTATCACGATGTCGGCCAGAGCTTGAACCGGTTCCGTCAACCCGAGCGGTCCAAGATCTTGCAATGTGTTCAACCGCACCATCTTGACGATATCGAGCCGCTCCACTTGATAAAAGACCATAGCCGGCACATAGGCCACCGGAAGAAAATTCAATTGCAGCAGCGTACGCTGCATGCGCGGCGCATAGGCACTGACGTCGATTTCGATGTACTCGATCCCCATTTCCTCCCGACATTTCCGTTCCAATTCGGCCAGAAGAAACCGAACCACGTCATCGGCCAGAGCGATAAGTTCGAACACCCGAACCGTGTGCTCGATCTGATCCATGGTATATCCGACGGCTCCGACAATTTGATTTCCTGAACGGGCCAGAAAGTAACGGGTCCGGCGGGCCTGGAGTTTAAAGAACCCGTAATCCAACCGCATGGGCCCGAAGATCTCTCGATTCCGCACACGTCCCCGCTCAATACGCAGGAGGGCAGGATAGCCTTCGGACTGCAGTTGCTCGATGGTGTAGTCCCCTCCGGAAGGGTATGAGGCCGAGTCTTCGTCCACGATGAAGTCCGGGGTGAGCGGAGGCTGGCTCATGACGTAACTGGCCAGGGGATAGGCTTCAGGAATGATCCTGGGATTGTTGCGACGGAGTGTGAGGGCATCCCCGAAATATCGAGCCAACAGTGCGAAGCTTTCCCGATATTGGAAGACATGTTTCAAGGGAAGAAATCCGGTGGTGATAAATCCATGGGACAGACTGATCCGCTGGGCATAGGGATGGACCGTACGCCCAACCACTAAGCCGACATGCAGACGGTTCTGAATGGCCTCAAGTCGTTTCTCCATCAGGAGATTGCCGACCTGCATCCGGCGATAATCCGGATGGACGGCCAGACGGCCGAACTCCCCGACGAGATCAGAGTGGGCGCCAAAGTCGAAGATCACGGATGCCGTACCTACAACCCGTCCGGATTCGACATCTTCAGCCACAAGAATCAGCGCGTCGTCCGTAAAGACCGATCGCTTCAACCACAATTCATCATAGAGTTCTTGATGCGGATAGTCGGTACCATAGACCGCAAGAAAGATCTCGCGGATCTGCCCCACATCTTCTTCACAGGCTTCCCTGACTCGAATCATGGCAGGCTCGTGCTGGGTGAAGACCCGTTCTGCTGATCACGTAAGCGTCGGCCGGCGATTTTCGCAACCGCCAGAAAATAGGCGGCACCGACGCCCAAGGCCGTTTCGTCGAAATCAAATTTGCTCGAATGGGCAGGAAACCCCTCCTTGCCCGGCACTTGCCCTCCGAACCGAACATAGGCTCCGGGAACCTGTTCCAAATAGTAACTGAAGTCCTCTGCACCCATATTTGCAGTTTTGAGCGGCAACACATTGGTCTCGCCCACCGCTTCGATCGCGGCATGCCGCGCGAGGTCAGCCATGTCCGGCAGATTGATCAGCGGTGGGGTGCCTTCCTTCACCGAAACCTGCATTTTTGCCCCGTGCAGCTGACCGATCGACTCCGCAATACGGCGAATCGAGCTCAGCAGTTGTCGGCGAACGATGGCATCCTGGGCACGTACCGTTCCGGACAATTTTGCCTGTCCCGCTATCACGTTCGGCGCCGTTCCCGCCTGAAATTGGCCGACGGACACAACCGACGGTCTGGCCGGATCGACCTCACGCGAGACAATCGTCTGCAGTGCCATGATCATGAGACTGCCGACCACAACGGCGTCGATACTCTCATGTGGGCGGGCGCCATGCGCGCCTTGTCCGACGATCTCGATGGTGAAATTATCCGATGAGGCGTTGACCGCACCTTCCGAGACGACGATCGCTCCGGGGTGATAGTGGCGGTCGAGGTGGCCGCCGAAGATCATGCCTGCGCCGTCCAGGACACCGGCGTGAATCATTGCACGCGCACCGGTGCCCTTTTCCTCGGCCGGTTGGAAAATCAACCGAACAGGGGCCGGCAAGTCTTTCTCTTCCGAGAGAAGAGCCGCCGCACCAAGCACCATCGCAGTGTGCCCGTCATGGCCGCAGGCATGCATAACGCCGTCGTACGCCGAGGAAAACTCCAATCCGGTCTCTTCGTGGATCGGCAGCGCATCAATATCGGCCCGTAGCACCACACAAGGCACTCCCGCCGCTCCTGGGATATCGGCCACGATGCCGGTGCCTGCCACATTCGTGCGACACTGCACACCGAGACTCCTCAGAAAATCAGCAATGGCGGCACTGGTTTGGATTTCTTGATTACTTAACTCCGGATGACGATGCAGGAGTCTTCGTATGGAGACAATCCGGTCATAGACATCCTGACGGATCAGAGGCATGCTGATGATTCCTCTCTGAAAGAATATCGAAAACGTCCGCCAGTTTCTTTGAGGTGAGGGTTGAGGCTCAGGTTCAGGGAACAGTCGAGACGACGGTTCGGCCTTGATGCACCGTTAGTCTGCACCTCACCCTACTCAGCTTCGATTCATACAGTAGTGTACGATCAGTGTCCTTCCGTTGCCGCCACTCCTGACTGGAACGTCGTATAGACATAGACCGGGATCGACAGATGGCCGAGATGCTTTTCAATCAGCGGCTTCACGTCTTTCCAGTCCAGTCCACCCACACCGGTGGCTAATCGAGGAAGCGCCACGCTCTTGATATGTTCTGATTCGATCACCTTCGACAGAGCCTTAAGACAGTGATTGATGTTGGCCACTGTGGCCCGACCAGGTTTAGCCCCATGACTTGGCGCAGGTTCCTGCGTAAACAAATTCACAATCCTCACACCACCGACACCGGCCCATGTCCACAGTTCTCCGGGTTTCGGAGTGACCGTCTGACAATAGTGTCGGAAGTCTTTATACATGGCCGGCCACTGTTCCCGAAGCGACAAGGCCAGCCCGCTGGCAAAGTTGTCATTGGGCGCAACACCATGTGCCACTGCTTCGGCTTTCGTGAGTAAAATATCTCCCGTTACTTCCTTCAACATTCGCGATATCCCTCCAGTTCAAACTCATTCTTTGGCATGAACGCCGAAACCTCTCCCCGAGCACCATGTCCCACTAAAGCTATGGCGTCTTCGCGCAACGGAACCCATAACCGAAGTGTCGATTCGATGGCTGCGCGTTGAAGCGATGCGCGGATCTCAAGAACTCTGCCACGTACAGCCAGGACCCTCCACGAACAACCTTCTCCTCACCCTTTGGCGGTCCGATTGGGTTCTTTTCCGGACTTTTCTTGTAAAAATCATGTTCGTACCAATCAAACACCCATTCCCAGGCATTACCCGCTAAATCATAGATCCCATAGGGACTCTTCCCCGCTTCAAACGCTCCGACAGGGGATAACGCCATATGCTCATTCCAGTCACTTCTCCCATAATTCGCATGGAGTCGAGTCGGTGCTTCGTTGCCCCAGGGATAAATTCCTCCGTTCGCGCCACGCGCCGCTTTTTCCCATTCCGCTTCGGTTGGAAGCCGCTTGCCGGCCCATTTACAGTAATTGACGGCATCTTCCCAACTGACGTTGACGACCGGACGGCTCTGATGTTGGGATTGGTTCATCGTTTCCCAGTCCGGTGGCTCCTCCATGTCCGTTACTTCCAGATATTTGGCATACTGACCAACCGTTACCTCATATTTGTCCATATAGAAGGCATTGAGGTAGATCTTTCTTATGGGTTTTTCATCATCCGCAAGATTACTTCCTCTTGTGAATTTCCCCGCCGGCACCAGCACCATCGGCATCTCAAGCGTGCTGGCTTGCGATCCTCCTGGCAGCTGCTTGTGCGATGCGCCAGCGGATCGTGATCGTGGAAGTTTTGCCTGGAGCTGTTGATAGAGCGATTGTTGATCACTATTGAGGCCAAGCTCATTGGCATTGTCCAAAGCTTCTTCCGCCGGCTTCACTTTTCCACTGGCAAGCATACCCTTGGCCTCGCTCAGGAGCCCCCAGACCCTCACTTCCTCTCGCAACCGCCACACTTTCGCTTTGCTTTTGGGCAAATGCGTCGACCCCGACTTGAACTTGGCATCCAGCTGCAACGCGGTGTCGTAATGTTCTTCCGCGCAATTCCAAGATTCCAATGCTCGACAGGCCTCCGCCAGGTAGAAATGTCCCGGTATGTTCGACGGATCTTTTGCAAGACCGGCTTCCAGCGTCCTCCGTGCTTCTGCATACTGTTTACTTCTCAGAAGATCTTCTCCCTTAGAGACCTCCTGTTCTCCGGCCCCGGCGGCATATGCGACCGCTCCAGAAGCAATGAAGAGGCACACTGCCATCCCTCCCGCCAACATGTGTCTCATAAAAGCACCCCTCCCGATTGTGATCGCCCTGTATGAACGAGGTTTCGCCGGCCGGAAACCAGATGTATCCACCATAGGCCGATAAGCTTACCAAAAAACAGCTACAAGATGAATGCCTGACATCACATCCGCTCAACTTTCCTCTTCGTCAGTTCCCCCGACTCGATTTCCCCTCCATTCAGTCAATATGCCGGGAAGGGAGGGATGGGCGGCGTGCGACGACGTTGCGCCATTCACTCCCCCCTCACCCAAGAGAGCGGCATCATCGATCCCTGACCGCGCGCATTGAGGGAACACATTCCGATCGTGCGGCCTCGGCGAGTGAAGAGATCGATGATGCCGTTCTCCCATCATTCTCACACCCATTCCGACACCTCCTCATTCTTCACCTCAGGCCCCGCAAACGCACTATAGAGTGCCGGCAGTACCACCAGCGTCAAGGCCGTCGATGTAAAGAGTCCGCCAATCACAACCGTCGCGAGCGGCCGTTGGACCTCGGCTCCAATCCCCTGTGCGAGAACCAGCGGCAGAAGGCCGAGCAGCGTCGTCATCATGGTCATCACGACCGGACGAAGACGCAAACTGCAGCCGGTGACAATCGCCTCCTCCATCTGCATCCCTTCATGGCGCAGCTGGTTGATATACGAGACGAGGATGATTCCGTTCGCTACCGCAAGTCCAAACAACGCGATGAATCCAATGGAGGACGGCACGCTCAGGTACTGCCCGCTGAGCCACAGCGACACCACCCCGCCGATCAACGCGAACGGCAGGTTGAGGATGATTAACGTCGCATCGCGCAAGGAGTGGAAGGCCCAAAAGAGGAGAAAGTACACGAGCCCGAGCGTGATCGGCACGACAATCATGAGCCGCGCGTTGGCCCGCTCCATGTTCTCGAACGCTCCGCCCCAGACGACGCTATACCCTTCCGGCAACCGGATCTTTGCCGCCAACTTTGTCCGCCCTTCGTCCACCACGCCGCCGATGTCCCGCCCGACGACATTGAAGCCGATGTAAATACGGCGCTTCACTTGCTCACGGCTGATGAGGGCCGGGCCTTTGCGCATCTCGATCGTGGCGAGATCGCTCATCGGAATCAGTGCCCCGGACGCGGACTTCACCCGAATTTCCCCGATGGTCGTCACACTGTTGCGGTACGGTTCCGGGAATCTCAAGACGAGCTGAAAGCGCCGCTCCCCTTCATAGACATGGGTTGCAGTCTTGCCGCCGATGGCAGTCGTGATGATCTCCTGCACGTCGGCTACATTGATACCGTACCGGGCGATCTTTTGCCGATCGATATCGATGGTGAGATAGGGTTGTCCTGCTATCTGCTCCACCTTGATGTCCTTCACACCCTGAATCTGGTGCATCAGCTCAGCGATCTCCTCGGCTTTCCGGTGCAACACCTCGAGATCGTCCCCGAACAGTTTGATCGCGCATTCCGTCTTGATGCCGGAGATCATTCCGTCCACCCGTTCCTGAATCGGCTGACTCATGAGAATGGAAATGCCGGGAATCTCTGCCAGCTTCCGCCGAATGGCATCGGTCAATCCCGATTGAGTCTTCGCCGTCTCCCAGGTACTCCGGTCATGCAATGACACAACAGGATCGCTCTCGTACGCTTCTTCCGGCTCGGTGGCAATATCGGCCCGTCCGATCTTGCTCACCGCCATTCGTACTTCTGGAATCTCCAACATGACCTTGTGGGTTTGTTTTTCGATTTCGACCGACTCGGGCAGCGAGACACCCGGCAGTCGGACGATCTGCGGGGTCAGCGCGCCTTCTTCGAGAATCGGAATGAACTCACGCCCGATGAACGGGACGAGGGCCAAGCTGACAAGCACAACGGACGCAGAGGCGATCGGCACGAGCCCTCGATTCCTGAGAGTCCAGCGCAGTACCGGGAGATACCGCTGTTTCATCCACATCGTGAGGCGTGTTTCCTCAGGATGGTCTCCGTGCAAGAATAGAGACGCGAGCACCGGCGAGAGGGTCAGCGTCACCACGACCGATGACAGGAGCGCGATGACCAGCGTATAGGCCAGAGGCGCAAACATCTTGCCTTCCATTCCGTGAAGCGTCATGAGCGGCAGGAACACCACGCTGATGATCACGATGCCGAAGAGGATGGGACGGCCCACTTCTTTGGTCGCTTGCAAGATCACATCGAACTTTCTCTTCCCGTTCTTCTTGTTGTTCTGCGCGAGATGGCGGTAAACATTTTCCACGACGACGAGCGACCCGTCCGCGATCACACCGACGGCGATGGCCAGCCCGCCCAGCGTCATCAGGTTGGCCGAGATACCTAGCCGTTCCATCACGATAAATGTCATGAGCGGAATGACGATCAACGCGACGGTCACGACGACGGTGCTGCGCACATGGCCCAGGAAGAAAAAGAAGACGAAGACCACCAGCATGACCCCTTCGATCAACGCATCGCGTACCGTGTGAACGGCTGCATTCACCAGTTCGATACGGTCATAGAAGGGGATCAGTTTTGTGCCGGCAGGAAGGATATGGCTCTGCTGTAGATCATCCACCTTGGTCTTGACCGCCCCGACCACCTCACGGGCATTGCCGCCGCGGAGCATCAGGACAATGCCGGCCACGACTTCACGTTCCCCGTTGAACACCACTGCGCCATGGCGAACCGCATGGCCGATCCGGACTTCGGCCACGTCGCGCACGAACACCGGCGTGCCGCCGGACTCCTTGACGATGATGGATTCGATATCGCTCACGGCCTTGATCAGGCCGATGCCGCGGACGACGACCCGCTCGGCATACCGCTCCAGCACGTTGCCGCCGGCGTTGGCATTGTTCTTAGCCACCGCATCGAAGACTTCGTGCAGCGTCAGATCGTATTTCCGGAGCTTTGGGGGATCCACGAGGACCTGGTACTGCTTCACGAATCCACCCATGCCGTTCACATCGATCACGCCCGGAACGCTCTTGAGCAGCGGACGCAGGACCCAGTCTTGAACCGTCCGTTGTTCCGTCAGCTCCGCTTCAAACACTGTCGGATCGGTGGCGGTCGCATGCGGCCCTTCCAGGTAATATTGATAGACCTCGCCCAGCCCTGTGGCGATCGGCGCCATGACGGGCTCCACCCCCTCAGGCAACCGCCCTTTGGCCGCCATCATCCGTTCCAACACCAACTGGCGGGCGAAGTAGACATCCACGTCGTCTCTGAACACGACCGTGATCTGAGACAGGGCAGATTTCGACTGAGATCGGATTTCGGCCAGACCTGGCAGACCCGTCATTTGAAGTTCGAGGGGATAAGTGATGAACCTCTCCACTTCAACCGGCGAAAGGCCCTGCGCCTCTGTCAGGACTTGCACTTGGATGTTCGTCACGTCGGGGTAGGCATCGATCGGGATGGACTGGAAGGCAAACACGCCAAGAACGGACAACAGACAGGCTAGACCAAGGACCAGGATTCGCTGCCGCAGTGAAAATTCGAGCAACCTGGCGATCATGGCGTGGCCTCGATCTTGTCCTGTTCGAGCTCGGATTTCAGTGCGAATGATCCCTGCGCGACAACCCGCTCTCCTTCCTGCACTCCCTCGAGTATCGCGACAAGATTGTCGTATTCCCCGCCTATGCGTACCGGACGAGCTTCGAACTCTCCGTCGGCATGCTCCACAAACACCACCTGCCCCGCCAATCCGGTTTGAATCGCGGCAAGGGGGACCGTCAGCACGGCAGGATCCGGCGCGGCATAGACCCGAACGACCGCGAACATTTCGGGCTTGAGGAGCCTGTCCGGATTGGGAGCGGTGACCCGCACACGCATAGCCCTGGTTTCCGGATCGAGGACATCTCCGACATACGTAATCGTCCCGTTGAATACGGCATGAGGATAGGACGCGGCGGCCATCTCAACTGCTTGATCGGTTTTGATGAATGCCACATCTTTCTCAGGCACATTGGCGATGACCCACACATTGGATAGATCGGCGACCGTAAACAGTTTCTGATCCGTTTCAACGACCTCCCCTCGCGTGAGATTGCGCATGATGACACGGCCGTCGAAGGGAGCACGGATGGGGACATCGGCTTTGATCGTCAATTCCAGATCAAGTCTGTCGATTTCTTCCCGCGGCACACCGAGCAGTTCAAGGCGATTCTTTGTTTGCCGCAATTCGGCCCGCACGGTTTTCATTGCGGCTTCGCGCCGTTGCAGCTCGGCGAGGCTCATCGCTTTGTTGTCGTACAGCTCCATGGCTCGCGCATGCGCCTTCTCCGCCTCGTGCAGTCTGGCTCCCGCCTTGAGATAGTCTCCTTCCACGACTCCGAGGTCCACGCTGTGGAGCATCGCCAGCAACGCACCCTTTTTGACGTCCTGCCCGACATCCACATGGACCTTCACCACACGTCCACGGATGAGGCTGGTGACTTCAGCCAATTCGTTCTGGTTCGCCTGGATGGTTGCGGGAAATTCTCGAACCGCGCGGTACATTCCGCTACGGACCGGCACGACTTCGAGCTTTATCCGGGACCGTTCTTCAGGGCTTAGGCGCAGGAAACCGGATTGTACGGGAACTGGCGCCGGTTTCTTGGGAGGCTCTTCCGATTTATTTCCACAAGCGATCAATCCAGCCGCCATGGCTCCAATACCAAATACCAAGACGAACAGTGGATGGATCCTCTGACTTACGAGCACCTTACACCTGGGGATATCTACAATAATTCTGGCTCTCATGCGGTGGTCAATATTCCAGACACACCCCAACTTCAGATATCACCAGCATGGGACATGCCTTAAAATATTGCCGTATTCCCAATGAAACGGCATGAGTCCGTAGCCTTTTGCCACGATGTCGATTTTTAACCGTAGCAAAATGCAACTGTGCAGACTCACAATCTACGCTACCATTCAATCATTGGTATGAGTTATTAGTACTTGGCTTAGGGAGTGACTCCTTCATGGAAATTCAATCACAATTTCCTAACGAACAATCGAAAGTCGGGGAATTCATCCGCCAAGCAGATGCGTTCAGAGGGTGGGTGACTGCGGACGGGAGATCCGGCTATCCGGCCGAGCAAAACCGCTACCATCTGTACGTCTCCTGGGCCTGCCCATGGGCACATCGCACCATTATCGTTCGCAAGCTCAAGAAACTTGAAGGAATTATTGGCATGACGGTCGTCGACCCTGTTCGTGATGAGCGTGGGTGGGCCTTTCGTGAAGGGATCGGCCATTCGCTCGAGCCCATCAATGGGTTTCGTTTTCTCAGCGAGGCCTACCGGGCGACCGACCATGATTTTCACGGACGCGTGACTGTGCCCGTCCTCTGGGATACCGTCACCAAACGCATCGTCACCAACTCCGATGACGATCTCATGCGTATCTTCAACCACGAGTTCAATCAATTCACAGACTGCACGCGTGACCTCTACCCGGCAACACTGCACAAGGAGATCGATGATCTCAACGGTTTCATCTACGATCGAGTGAACGATGGAGTATATCGGGCAGGATTTGCAACATCCCAGTCGGTCTATGAGCAGGCGGTGACCCGACTGTTCGACGCACTCGACCAACTGGATGCACGGCTGGCCACACGTCGATATCTGTTCGGATCAGCATTTGTTGAAACCGATTGGCGACTCTTCGTCACGCTGATTCGTTTTGACGCCGTGTATCATGGTCACTTCAAATGCAATATCAGGCGAATCGTTGATTACCCACATCTTTTTGGCTACCTAAAAGACCTGTATCAGACCGACGGCATTGCCGATACGGTGAACTTTGATCACATTAAGCGGCACTACTATCAGACCCATCACGCCATTAATCCAACGGGTATCGTTCCTCTTGGTCCAATCCAAAACCTGGCCGCGAACCATGGTCGTGAGCGGTTGGGGTAGATTTGCCGCCCACATTATTGTCCAAACGGATGGACGGTTTTGGGGATATTTTCCCCAGTCCTGAGAATATGCCTCTCCCACATCAATTGAAATTCCATACTTTCTGAAGATATGACAATCGGCACCTCTACATGGATTGAGCATGATAGTTGCTCGGTCTTTTCATGATGGGTAGAGATGTCACTCACGGTGCCGAGGAAGAGGCTTCTGTCGCAGTTCCATCCGCCAAGGGACTCCGACAATGGAACATCAAAACACTCAAGAAGGGTAGCA
>Ga0224501_10002113_pt1 | contig 15504 bp, 17 predicted proteins | sample SF_Oct11_sed_USG_4_FD_169105 | JGI IMG/M metagenome (GOLD analysis project Ga0224501, IMG submission 169105) | Sediment microbial communities from San Francisco Bay, California, United States - SF_Oct11_sed_USGS_8_1 | ecosystem: Environmental > Aquatic > Marine > Sediment | place: USA... | reverse complement strand
CTGAGGGCCAATGCGCTGTCTGGCCTCAAGCGTAGTGACGAGGCGGAGCGGCTCTATCGTGCCCTGATCAAGGAGTCTCCCCAGGACCCTACTCCCTATAACAACCTTGCCACCCTCTATGCCGCCTCTGGGCGCCTGCAGGAGGCGAGTGAGCTGCTCACACAGGCTATTAAAAGTGACCAGCGTTATGCCGCAATCTACAAAAATTTGAGCAGTGTCTATGTGGAGATGTCGCGTAACTCCTACGCCAGGGCGCTGAGTGTGGATGAGCCGCGTCCGGGGATGCAGTTGCAGGCGCTGGATCATCAGGCCGGGCCAACTACCCCAATTCAGGTGGCGGTTGTGGAGAAACCGCGTGAGGTTGTTCCCCCACCTGCAAAACCGGTGGTTACCTCACCCTCCAGAGCGGCAGACAGGCCTGTTACCCCTACCCCTGCGCCGGTGGTTACCACCGCACGGGTCGAATCACCCCCCTCTCGCTCTCAGCCCAATTCTCAGCCTGTGACGCAGACAGTGGGAGACGATTTTGACGCCGGTGGTGCGATCGCGGCACTAAGAGGGTGGGCCGCCGCCTGGTCGGCCAAGGATGTGGATGGCTATCTTGCAGCCTATGACAGCGAGTTCCTTCCACCACGGGATATGACCCGCGACCAGTGGGAGGCGGAGCGCCGCCTGCGCCTTAAGCGGCCGCGTGAGATTGAGGTGAGGTTGAGCGACTTTGAGGTGAGCAGCACCGGTGGTGACTCCCTTACCGTCAAACTGTTGCAACGCTATCGCTCTGACAGCTATCGTGATGCCACTCGTAAGGGTTTTATTCTGGTGCAACGTAATGGCCAGTGGAAGATTGGTGATGAGTACACCATTGAGGTGATCAAATGAGAAATGTGTTCTATCTGATGCGTCTCGGTTTGTTGTCGCTATGGCTGGTGCCGACCGTGACACTGGCGGTGCATCAGGAGAACAGCGCATCGATGGATTCTCTGTCGCGCATTGGTGAACAGGGCACACTCTACCGCCAGGCAGAAGAGCGGCTGCGTGAGCGGATGCAGCGTAATCCACAGGACCATGAGGCGAGCCTGCTGCTGGCGCTGATTGAGTTCAAGTCCGGCGCGATAGAGGAGGCGCTGAGTGAGCTCGCAAGCCTGCTCAAGCGTGAACCCAAATTTCACCTTGCCCACCTGATTCAGGGCGATATGTTGCTGGCACAGACCCGTGTGGTGAGTGATATCGGTCAAAGCGCACTGCTGCAGAGCGACAAGAAGAGCAAGGATGACCTTGGTCTGCTGCGTCAGGAGGCGGAGGCGCGTCTGGCCAGCTATCTGGAGTCACTGCCGCAGGGGCGCTTGCCACGTGCACTGCTGTCACTCGATGATGATATTAACCATGCTGTGCTGGTCGATAAACACAGCCACCGCCTCTACGTTTACCGACGCGGCAGTGATGGCACCCCAGAACTGATACGCGATTACTATGTGAGTACCGGCAAGGCCAACGGTAACAAGCAGGTGACCGGTGACCTGCGCACCCCCGAGGGGGTCTACTTCATTACCAGCCATATCCCGGGTGAGAAGCTGCCCGACCTCTATGGCATTGGTGCCTATCCGATGAACTACCCCAATGAGTGGGATCTGCGTCAGGGCAAGACCGGCTACGGTATCTGGTTGCACGGTACCGAATCGGCCTACTACAGCCGTCCCCCGCTCGATAGTGAGGGGTGTGTGGTGCTGCCGAACATCGATCTGGGGGCCGTATCGGATTATCTTCAGCCTGGCACCACCCCGATTGTGGTGACAGACAGGGTAGAGTGGCTGGAGCGTGATGCCTACCTTGCGCTGCGTGCCGAGGTCAGGGGGGCCGTCGAGAAGTGGCGTGCCGACTGGCAGGGCAGTGATGTAGAGCGCTATCTCTCCCACTATGACGATAAGTTCTGGGCAAAGGGGCACAATAAAAAGAGCTGGCAGGCACGTAAACGCCGTGTTGCCGCGGGCAAGGAGTGGCAGAAGATCGAGTTCAATGACATCTCCCTCTTTGCCTACCCGCGGGCCGCAGGCAATGGTGAGGAGATGATGGTGGTCAACCTTAAGCAGGACTACCGCTCCAACAACTACAGCAGCGCGATGGACAAACGAATCTATCTGGTTAAGGCTGACAGTGGCTGGCGCGTGTTGTACGAGGGGGGCAGATAGGGGGGAGCACCCTCCATCCAGCTGCCCTCCGCAGCCGGGTGTGACGAACAGTCAGACCCGTTGCCGCAACTCGTTGCGCAACATCGCTATCTCCTCACGCAGTGAGCGCAGCTCCTCTCCCAAGGCATCGGTATCCTGATGCACCGTCTCTTCAATATGTTCGCGATCCTCCTCATGATCCGCACTGTGCATGGTCTGCATGGTATCCACGATAATGGCGATGAACAGGTTGAGCATGGTGAAGGTGGCGATCAGGATGAAGGGGACGAAGTAGAGCCAGGCATAGGGGTAGACCTCCATCACCGGGCGCACGATGCCCATTGACCACGACTCAAGGGTCATCACCTGAAACAGGGTATACATGGAGGCCCCGATATTGCCAAACCACTCCGGGAATGCCTCACCGAAGATACTGGTCGCCATTACGGCGAAGACGTAGAAGATGAGCAGCATCAGTGCAGCGATGGAACTGATCCCGGGAATGGCGTGGAGTAGAGCCTCGACCACAAAGCGCAGCCTGGGGACCATTGAGATCATGCGCAGCACGCGCAATACCCGCAGTGCGCGTAGCACCGCCAGAGGACCGCTGGCCGGTACCAGCGCGATCCCAACGATGATGAAATCAAAGTTGTTCCAGGCTCGTTTGAAGAAGCCGAGGCCAAAGGCATAGAGTTTTACCGCGATCTCAAAGACAAATACCGCGAGGATCGCCTGATCGGCCAGATTCAACTGAACGCCGATGCTCTCCTCCAGAGAGGGTGAGGTCTGCATACCGAGGATCACCGCATTGATAACAATCAGGACGATAATGAATTTTTGTACCGCTGTGGATTCAATCCACTGACCGGCGCGCTCTCGCAACGAGCGTGATGACATTTGATGTTCCTCTGTTGATTTTGCTTGATGGTACAGACCCCAGGGGGTGCCTCAGGTTCACTCTGCTGTGTCAGTGTTATTCATCGCGCAGGTGGCCCAGCAGTTGTTTGCGCAGGGCAGTGGGCAGGCCACTGATATGGAGTGTGTCGCTCTCTACATCGTAGCGTACCCGTTCATCCAGCTGGTAGGAGGAGAAGGAGATCGCCAGATCCTTCTCCCTTCCGGCGAATTTGACATAGCGTCTGAGGCTACGCCGATCCACTACCAGTGCCTCTGGAGGCTGCGGTGACTCATCTGAGGTGGTGTGACGGGCAACGATACGGACAAACTCATCAGGATTAACCCCCTCAATGGATCTGGCGAGGGTTTGCATATTGACCGGCGTATCGTTCTCCTCCTGTTCCATGCAGTACTGTACCACCTGATCACGGTACCCCTTCTGCTGCTCCTGCGGCATCTCTCGTGCGTAGGCCTCTACCCCCTCGAGGAAGGCGAGGGTGGCCGTCTCCTTGTTGATGCCGTTGCTAAATCCGGTGAGCTGGTAGAAGGCATCGGATAGCGCAGTGTTGCCACGTGGGGGGAGTAGTGAGAGGTAGGCGTAGTTCTGATGTTCGCGCCACTCGAGAAGGTCGACCTTAATACCGAACAGGCTGGGCCCGCTGTCGATACTCTGTGTGGTGGTTACCTCCAGTGCATCATCCAGGGTGAGCGCCTCGGTGTGGCGTGCTACGTAGAGGGTGAAGAGATGATGGTCAAAGGATTTTTCAACAAAAAAGAGCAGGTGGGCGTCGAATTCGATCTTTGCCTCGTCCAGCTGGCTCTGAAAGGCGAGGGCGAAGTTGCGGCTCAGGGTGACAAAGTCGAGTTCATCATCAAGGAACAGAACCAACTGTGTTGGCAGAAGCGGGGGGTGGCCATCGGTAGAGAAGGAGCCATGCTCGCGGCTGATGCGGGCGAGGAAGCTGGCCTTCAGTTTACTCTGTAGCGTCTCACTCTCACCCTCAAGAGGTAACTCGCTGTCGCGCAGGTGTGCCCTGCTCGGTGTGTCACTCTGACGTTGCAGGTGGTGGGCAATGGCGTGGGTAATGGGCATGCAGGCGGCACTCGTGCGACACGTTTGGGCCGCCCAGTTTACCAGTTATGGCTCAACTGGCCGAGGGGGTTAATCCTCGTCCTCCTCATCTTCGTCATCCATCAGGTCGTCATCATCAATGAGGCCGATGTCATCGTCGGAGTCGTCGGAGTCGTCCATGGTGTCGCGTGCCGGGGAGGGTTTGGCCGGTGGGGCGCTCTCGGGTATCAACTGAGCTGCGGCGCCCCGTGGGGTAAACTGGGCACGAGCCTGCTGATAGGCCTGCTGTAGCTCCTTGGCCATCTTCTGCTCCTCGGCGGTCAGCTCGCGCAGCTTGGCCTCGACGATATCCCTCCGGTACTCAATGATCTGATTGCGTTGCCGATGGAAGAGGTAGAGAGTTTGGTCATTGCTGGTGGAAAGATCGGAATCAATGACCACGATAGAGCTTTTTGCCCCAGCATCCAGATATTTGAATTGTAGTTGGTTATTACCCACGCCAGATTACTCTCGCTAAAAAGTGGAAGACACGAATAATTTTCAGGAACTAGATAATACCGAATTGGAGTGGTGTCAATATTTTCCTCAAGCAGATTTCAGCGAAAAATGGCTACATTGCATCTGACAGGCCACTTTTTCTTGTGCCGCTACGGACTCTGCTCAATAATCTGGTCATGAAAATTAACCCTGAGGTCATCGGCTGGCGCGAGTGGTTCTCTTTGCCTGAGCTGGGTATCGAGTGGATCAAGGCGAAGGTCGATACCGGGGCACGTACCTCGGCACTGCACGCCTTTGAGCTGGAGGAGTACCATGAGGGCGGGGTGAAGATGGTGCGTTTTACGCTGCATCCGCTGCAGAAACGGGATGATATTGTCCGGATCTGTTGTGCTCCGGTGGTGGACGAGCGGGTGGTGAGTGACTCCGGTGGCCACCGTGAGAAACGCTATGTTATCTCCACCCGGGCACGCCTCGGCGAGCATGAGTGGCCCATTGAAATTACCCTGACCAACCGCGATACCATGCTGTTTCGTATGCTGCTGGGGCGTACCGCCATGGCGGGGCGCTTTGTGGTGCGGCCCGAGGCATCCTATCTCTTTGGCAAACCCGAACTCTAGAACCGGAGACGACGATGAAGATCGCCATCCTATCGCGCAACAAGAAGCTCTACTCTACCCGGCGTCTGGTGGAGGCGTGCAAGTTGCGTGGCCATGAGGTGAGGGTGATCGATACCCTGCGTTGCTATATGAACATCACCTCAGAGCAGCCGGAGCTGCACTATCGGGGCGAGACCCTGCAGGACTATGATGCGGTGATCCCGCGGATTGGCGCCTCCATCACCTTCTATGGCACCGCCGTGGTACGTCAGTTCGAGATGATGGGGGTCTTCCCGGTCAATGAGTCGGTGGCGATTAGCCGTGCCCGTGACAAGTTGCGCTCACTGCAACTGCTGTCGCGCGATGGGGTAGGGATGCCGAAGACCGGCTATGCTCACTCTCCGGACGATGTACAGGATCTGATACAGATGGTTGGTGGCGCACCGCTGGTGATCAAACTACTGGAGGGGACCCAGGGGATCGGTGTAGTACTGGCCGAGACCAGAAAGGCGGCGGAGAGTGTGATCGAGGCCTTTATGGGGTTGAATGCCAATATTCTGGTGCAGGAGTTTATCAAGGAGGCGGGTGGTGCCGATATCCGCTGCTTTGTTGTCGGTGGCCGGGTGGTAGCGGCGATGATGCGCCAGGCCCCGGAGGGGGAGTTTCGCTCCAACCTGCATCGTGGTGGGACCGCTACGCTGGTCAAGCTCACCCCAAAAGAGCGGGCCACCGCGGTGAAGGCGGCCAGGGTGATGGGGCTCAATGTGGCGGGGGTCGATATCCTGCGCTCCGAGCGCGGACCGCTAGTGATGGAGGTCAACTCCTCACCCGGTCTGGAGGGGATTGAGATGGCCACTGGCAAAGATGTGGCGGGAATGATCATCGAGTTTATTGAGAAGAATGCCCGCCCCCACAGGACCAAGACCCGTGGCAAAGGTTAGTGAAAAAGAGCTGGTGATCGGTGGGGTCACCATCGAGCCGGGCAGTCGCCACAGCATCGACCTGCCGGTGGCACAGCTCCACACTCACACCCCGCTCACCATGCCGGTACAGATCGTGCGAGGCAAACAGGGTGGTCCGGTGCTCTTCGTCAGCGGGGCGATCCACGGTGATGAGCTCAACGGGGTGGAGATCATCCGCCGCCTGCTGCAGCACAAGGGGCTCAACCGCCTGCGTGGCACCCTCATTGCCATCCCCATCGTCAACGTCTACGGGGTGATCCACCACTCCCGTTACCTGCCGGACCGGCGCGACCTCAACCGCAGCTTTCCTGGTTCGGATCATGGCTCACTGGCCAGTCGTCTGGCCGATCTTTTCATGACGGAGATTGTTGCCAACTGCACCCACGGTATCGATATCCATACTGGGGCGGTACATCGGGAAAATCTGTCGCAGATCCGGGCCAATCTGGAGGATGAGGAGACTAACCGACTGGCCCACGCCTTTGGCGTGCCGGTGATCCTCAACTCCGATACCCGTGACGGTTCACTGCGTCAGGCCGCTGCAGACTGCGGTATCCCGATGCTGCTCTACGAGGCGGGGCAGGCATTGCGCTTCGATGAGCTGTCGATCCGCGCCGGGGTGCGTGGCGTGGTGAGTGTGATGCGTGAACTGGGGATGATGGCACCTAGCCGTTCGCACAAGCGGCGGGCGATCGAGCCGCTTGTGGCACGCTCCTCCCACTGGGTGCGTGCGCCGGAGAGCGGCATCTTCCGCGCCTTTACCGCACTGGGAACTCGGGTGAAGAGGGGGGAATTATTGGGGGTGGTCGACTCCCCCTACGGCGACAGTGAGGTGGAGGTACTCGCCAGCTACAGCGGTCTGGTGATTGGGCGGACCAATCTGCCGTTGATCAACGAAGGGGATGCCCTATTCCACATCGCCCGCTTCCCGGGGATGAAGGAGGCGGCCGAGAGTGTTGAGGCCTTTACCGAGGAGCACCTGCCGAGTAATGAGGCGGAGGGGGGTTATAGGGAGCCGCCGATCATCTAGAACTAGCTGTAAACGACAGACGAAAAAAAAGCCCGGACAGATGTTCGGGCTTTTTTCGTTTCAGGGGTTGCCCCCTGCTAGCCGGGGCTTAGGCGTTGGCCTTGCGCTCCTTGGTCTCCTTGATCACCGCCTCGGCTACGTTGGCCGGGCAGGCGGAGTAGTGCGAGAACTCCATCGAGAACTGGCCACGACCGGAGGTCATGGTGCGCAGGTCGCCGATGTAGCCGAACATCTCGGAGAGCGGGCACTGGGCCTTGATGCGCACGCCGGTGGCGCCGGAGTCCTGACCCTGGATCATGCCGCGGCGGCGGTTCAGGTCACCGATAACGTCACCCACGTGGTCATCGGGGGTGAAGACGTCGACCTTCATGATCGGCTCGAGCAGCTGCGGACCGCACTTGGCCATGGTCTGGCGGAAGGCGGCCTTGGCGGCGATCTCGTAGGCGATGGCCGAGGAGTCTACCGCGTGGAAGCCACCGTCGGTCAGGTTGACGTGGACGTCGAGTACCGGGAAGCCGGCCAGCACGCCCTCGTTCATCATCACACGGAAGCCCTTCTCGACCGCGGGCCAGAACTCGCGCGGTACGTTACCACCGGTGACGGAAGACTCGAAGGTGTAGCCGCTGTTGGTCTCGCCCGGCTCGATGATGTAGTCGATCTTGGCGAACTGACCGGAACCACCGGACTGCTTCTTGTGGGTGTAGCTGTCCTCGACGCGCTTGGTGATCGACTCGCGGTAGGCGACCTGCGGCTTGCCGACGTTGACGTCGATGCCGTGGGTGCGCTTGAGGATGTCGATCTTGATGTCGAGGTGCAGCTCACCCATCCCCTTGAGGATGGTCTCGCCCGAGTCCTCGTCGGTCTCGACGCGGAACGAGGGGTCCTCGGCGACCATCTTGTTGATGGCGATACCGAGCTTCTCGGCGCCGCCCTTGTCCTTCGGCGCAACGGCGATGGAGATAACCGGATCAGGGAAGACCATCGGCTCCAGAGTGGCAGGGAACTTCGGGTCGCACAGGGTGTGACCGGTCTGGGTGTTCTTCATGCCGATCAGGGCGACGATGTCACCGGCCTGGGCGCTGTCGAGCTCGATACGGTCATTGGCGTGCATCTCGACGATGCGGCCGATACGCTCGGTCTTGCCGGTGAAGGTGTTGAGTACGGTATCACCCTTCTGGATCTTACCGGAGTAGATGCGAGTGAAGGTGAGGGCACCGAAACGGTCGTCCATGATCTTGAACGCCAGGGCACGCAGCGGCTTGCTGGGGTCGACGATGGCGAAGTTGCCGGTCTCGTTACCCTCTTCGTCGGTCTCGGGCTGAGGCTCAACCTCGGTGGGGTTGGGCAGGTAGTCGACTACGCCATCCAGTACCAGCTGGATACCCTTGTTCTTGAACGCAGAACCACAGAAGGTGGGGAAGAAGTCGAGCTTGATGGTGCCCTTGCGGATGCAGCGTTTCAGATCCTCGATGGAGGGCTCGTTGCCTTCCAGGTAGGCCTCCATCAGCGCGTCGTCCTGCTCCACGGCGGTCTCGATCATCTCCTCGCGGTACTGGGCCGCCTTCGCCACCATGTCGGCGGGGATATCGGTGATTTCGTAGTTCTCGGGCTGTCCGGATTCGTCCCAGATGTAGGCCTTCTGGGTCAGGACGTCGACCACGCCCTTGAAGTTCTCCTCGATGCCAATCGGCAGGGTCATCACCAGGGGTTGGGCGCCCAGCACCTCTTTCACCTGCTTGACGACACGGTAGAAATCGGCACCCATGCGGTCGAGCTTGTTGACGAAGATAACGCGGGCTACCTCCGAGTCGTTGGCGTAGCGCCAGTTGGTCTCGGACTGGGGCTCAACGCCGCCGGAGCCGCAGAATACGCCGATGCCGCCGTCCAGAACCTTCAGCGAGCGATAGACCTCGATGGTGAAGTCGACGTGGCCGGGGGTGTCGATGACGTTGAAGCGGTGGTCCTTCCAGAAGCAGGAGGTGGCGGCGGACTGGATGGTGATGCCGCGCTCGCGCTCCTGATCCATAAAGTCGGTGGTCGCCTCACCGTCGTGTACCTCACCGGTCTTGTGTACCTTACCGGTCAGTTTGAGGATACGCTCGGTGGTGGTGGTCTTGCCCGCATCCACGTGGGCGAAGATGCCGATGTTGCGATAGTGCGTCAGGTCAGTCATGGTCGTACTCTGGTCGAAGTTTAAAAAACAGGTTTGCAACAGCTCACACACGAAACCGGGAGACCCGTTTCGTGGGGCAGAGCGGGCTGTATGTGAGTCGCTTGCCGTCTGCCCGCGGCGGTCCGGCCTGGTCAAACTGGCCCCACCCCCGCGACGAAAAGTGCGACATTTTACCTGAAAAGCGACAGAAATGCGTGAAATTTTTCTGGGCAGGCGGTCGTGACGTGCCGGGATAGACTATTTGTTTTGAAATAGATGATATTATATTCAAAAATCAATAAGTTACGGAATTTTCTGGTCCCTGGTCACCACGATCAACTGATAGCCTAACTCCTGATAGGCCTGGATCTGTGCCGGGCCGGTAGGGGCAACGTCGACGTAGTCGGGAAACTCCTCCGGACTCACGTTACGCCAGCCAGCATGGGTGCCGCAGACATGTACCGGTATCTCCTGTCGCTGGCTGAGCGACGCGACAGCAAGGTGAACCTCGGGGTATCTCTCTCGGTTACTGCTCTGCAGGGCAAACTCCTCACGGCCGTGACTAACGACGGCGATGGGGAGATCGGGAAAACGCTCGCGTAGCTGCTGGCTATAGCGGACGATCTGTGGGATAGCCCAGCGAAGCCCATCCTCCGCCTCAATAATCTCGAAAATAACTCCGGATGGTGGGCTGTTGGCCTGTAACAGGCTCTCAACCGAGGCCATGCTGGTAGCGGTGCTAGAGCTGGAGATAATCAGCAGGAGCAGTAGAGCGGTTATGCGCATAGTTAAAACCTTGTGATAGTTCTCATATAGCATGGCGCGCCGGGCTAGGTATGGTGCGAGTAATGGAGTATAGTCTGAGCCATATTATAGTGTGGATCGGCCAACATAGAGTCATAACAAACCACACAATCTGATTAATCACGGAGTTAAAGGATCATGGCAATAAAGAATTTTGGTTTTCGTCGGCTGTTTGGCAGTGGCGAAGGTGGGGGTGATGACTCCATACCAAAGGTCGCTGAGCCACCTGTACATACAGAGCGCATTAAACCTAATCCCGGAACCCGAATTTTGATTGTGGATGATTCCAAGATTATCCACGTGATGCTGAACAGAGCCCTTCTTGAAGCGGGTTATGAGACCCTCTCAGCCTACGATGGCGAGAGTGGGCTTGAGATGATCGAGAGTGAGCGACCCTCCCTGGTTTTGATGGATGTCGTGATGCCCGGTATGACCGGTTTTCAGGCCACGCGGGCGATACGTAAACATGCGGACCCTGAGATCGCCAAACTCCCCGTATTGATCATCAGCGGTAATGCACAGCCCACTGAGCAACACTGGTGTGAAAAGATCGGTGCCGATGGGTTCCTCGCCAAGCCCTTTGACAACAATGTGATGTTCGATCACATCGAGGCGTTGCTCTATCCCAACGCGACCAACGCTGAGGTCTAGTTATCAGCGTCATGTTTGCCCAATAAACGGTTTTCTCTCTCTTTCATTACTCTGATCTGCCCCAGACAGGGGGCAGCGCAGTCGTTCAAATGTTCGCTAATGACGATCTTGCTCCACCATATGGATGAACACTGCATTGTCGTTGACAAACCGACACTGCTACTTAGCGTGCCGGGACGCGGCCCGCAGAAACAGGATTGCCTGGTAAGCCGATTGGCCACCGACTATGGTGAGGTGATGGCCGTGCACCGGCTAGACTGGGAGACCTCCGGTTTGATGGTCCTGGCGCGTAACAAGACGTCGCATCGGGAGTTGAGTCGCCAGTTTCAGCATCGTGAGGTGGGTAAGGAGTATACCGCAGTAGTGCTTGGTGATGTGGCGGGGGAGAGTGGTGTAGTCGATCTACCCCTGATCTGTGACTGGCCCAACCGCCCTCGCCAGAAGGTGGATCATGAGCAGGGTAAGCCCTCACTTACTCGATGGGAACTGCTGCAAAGGGGTGAGCGGAGAAGTCGTCTGCGCCTCTGCCCGATAACCGGACGCTCCCACCAGTTGCGGGTCCATATGATGTCGATGGGCCATCCAATTCTTGGCGACCCACTCTACGCCGAGGGTGAGGCGCTACAGGTGGCCGAACGGCTACTGTTGCACGCATCACGCCTCAGTTTTCATCACCCTTCGGACGGTGATGCCATGAGCTTCGATTCGCTGCCGCCCTTTTGACCCTCAGGCATCCAGGCGATTTCTCACCATATCGACAAGCCCGTCGCAGCAGCCGTATACCTCCAGAGAGAGCTCCTCAATCGAATCGCCGTGGCAGAGAAAGCGTGGATGTTCATTGTGTACCGGGCACTTCATGTCCTCGACCCGATCAACGATAGAGTCGACTATCTGCTGTAGCTGGGCACTCTGTTCAGGGTCTTTAACATCAGCCGGATTGAGTGGCTTGCCACCTATCTCAAAGGCAAAGGGAATCTCCACAATCTTCTCCTCATACTAGTTGATCTAACACTAACAAGATACGGGCGATGTCGGAAGCGGTCTGTCGGAGTATCACCAAGGTGATAGGCAGGGGGCTTGGATTTGGCGTCCATCAATCCCATCTACAGGTGATAGCTGAGACTGGGGATAACAGGAGGGGGAGATGGGCTGCACTGTTGAGAGGTTAGTCAATGAACATGTTGTCTCTGTAGAGGGGGGCGAGACCGTTCAACGCGGTGTGGCTCTGATGGCAGAAAACGGGGCCGGGGCGGTGGTGGTAACCGATGCGACGGCTGTTGTGGGTCTCTTTACCGAACGAGATCTGCTCAATCGAGTGGTGGCCCAGGGGCTGGATGCCGAAACTGTTACCCTGGCTGAGGTCTGCAGTCGCGATCTTGTTGCCATAGAGTACGATTACAGCTGCGAGGCGGCGGCCCGCAAGATGGAGATCAACGGTTGCCGACGGATGCTGGTTAACCGCAATGGTCGATTTATCGGTATGGTTACGCTACAGGCCGTCGCCCACGAACTGGCTCGCAGTGGGGTGGGGCGTAACCGTTTTGCCGATCTCTTTGTAGGTCTTACTGTTGCAGCCAGTATCGTGATCGTCGCGCTACTTCTCTATCAGTTGCCTGCAATGATGCGGGTGGCAGAAAGGATCGGCTAGTTTTCATACGCTCTTTTTTACTCCGCCCCTTGGGTGGTAGCGCGCTATCCGTTATGCTCTGCGCTTCCTTCTGAAGTGGAGCGCAGCCATGTCCGGTAATTCCCCAAAACTGAATGATAGTGAGCTGGCCCAGCTCGATGACTTTCTGCTCTCCGAGGCCTGCGACGATGAGACGCTCACCGTTGATGAAGTTCATGGTCTGTTGAGTGCGTTGCTGGTTGGTCCTCACGCCCCTGATGAGAGTGAGTGGCTGGTTATGTCCTGGGGAGAACCAAACTTTGTCGATGAAGCTCAGCAGCAACAGATGTTGGGACTGATGCGTCGACTCTGTCGTGACATCGAAGTAACACTCCAGACCGGGCGAGATTTTGAGCCACTGGCGGTTGAAATAGAGGAGAACGGCATGATTGTTGTTGCCTATGAAGGGTGGTGTTACGGCTTTATGCTGGGGGTGGAGAGTGCTCAGGATGTGTGGGACACATTGCCTAAAGATGAAGGCAATCTGCTGGCTCCAATGGCACAGCTGGCACTACTCAACTCCGATGAAGAACCCGAGATGGACGAAGATGAGTATGAACAGTGGGTGGAGCTTCTCCCCGGTGCGGTAATGGGGCTCTACAGTTATTGGCACCAGTAGGGTGCCCAAATATAAAGAACCCCGCAGATGGCGGGGTTCTTACGGGTAAACCTTAGTGTGGTTTACTGCGGAACAACGTTACTTGCCTGCAGCCCCTTGGGGCCCTGCTCCAGCTCGAAGTTGACGGTCTGACCTTCGACCAGTGTCTTAAAACCGGTGCCCTGAATGGCGCTGAAATGAACAAACACATCATCACCACCATCCTGTTGAGAGATAAAGCCAAAGCCTTTGGAGTCGTTAAACCACTTTACGGTACCTGTAGCCATATTTAAAACCTTCTATTAAACAGATAAACGGGTATTGCATACAGCTGGTGAAGCGGGTGTTTCAGAGGTAACGCTGTGGTTGCTGCCAAAACTTCTTAATCACAATCTGTAGCACTGCCGACTATACCCCGATTGATTTGTGAGCACCACCACAAAATAGGGGCATTAGACAACGCTTATGGAGGCAATAATCGGGCTATAACGGTATGATGAGAAAAGATAAAAATGGGGGTGACAGAATGAAAAAAATAATGGGTTTAGTGCTGCTAATTGTGGTGGTTGCGGGGGCAACCTCGCCTGTCTGGCTGAGCTGCGATATCAAGTCCGATCTGTGCAGTCGCTGGTGCGGGATCAAGCATTATGACTCCACTCTTAATGCTGCAGCCTGTCGTGCCGAGTGCGTGGGGGACAAGCTTAACTGTCTGGCGAAGGAGGGCAGAGTGGTAACGCGCTAGTCGGGTAATCGATCTATTCACTGCGTCGTTGGCCTGGCCAGAGATAGTTCGCCGGAAGGTAACTCAGCACTCCTGCCAGGATACCCGGTGCAACACTGTAGAGCGTATTCGCCATTCCCGCCTGTTGCCACAGCAGGAAGGTGCCGACGCCAGAGAGGATCATCACGATCCCCGTTGGTTGGGCTACACGCCTTCCCAGCGCCAGAAACAGAACGAGTGGTGTAAAGGCGGAACCGAGTAATCCCCAGGCATCGAGTACCAGTGCAAAGACCGAGTCGGCCCCGGTTAAAGCAATAAACACCGCTATCCCAAGCACACTCGCGGTGGTCAGTTTGGCCACCCACAGGGCGTGCATCCTGCCCGGGTGCTGGACAAAGTCGCGAGTTACCGCGGCGGAGCAGGAGAGGATAAGGGAGTCGGCGGTGGAGAGGGTGGCGGCGAATAACGCTGCCAGGACCAGCCCGGTCAGCAGTTCCGGTAGTACCTGTTGTGCCATGGTTGGTAGCGCCAGTTCCGCGTCAAAGGCGGAGCTCTCGGGAAAGGCGATACGGCTTAACAGCCCAACCATAATCGTGGCGCCGTAGAAGAGGGTAAACCAGCCGTAGTAGTAGAGACGCATACGGTTGATATGTGAGGCACTGTCCAGACTGATAAAGCGGATCACGATGTGGGGCTGCCCCACCACCGCGATACCACCAAACAGCCAGCCGAGGATAAACAGGACGATACCTGTGGAGGTGGTATCAGGAAACCAGCCAAGGTAGTTGCTATCAATTGCGCTCATCTTTGTCAGGGCGCTCTCCCAGCCGCCGGCCAGCTCCAGCCCTCCGATGATAAGCATTCCCATCCCCAGCAACATCACCAGCGACTGCGCCGCGTCGGTCCAGATAGAGGCACGCAGGCCACCGGCGGCGCTGTAGAGCAGGACAATGGTGGCACTGAGCAGAATTCCCCATCCGGGCTCCCACGTCAGCAACACAGCCGTAGCCTTACTGCCCGCTTTGAGTTGGGCGGCAGCATAGAGGGTGAGGAAGATGATGGTAAGAAATCCTACCAGGCGACGCAGGGTGTGGTTATCGGCACCATGCCAATGGGCCAGTAGTCCGCCGTAGGAGTGTACCCTGGGGGAGCGTGATGCGACGTAGAGCGGCCTCAATACGAGCAGTGAGACCAGCAGGTCGCCGACAATCCACCCCACCATCAACCATACCGAGGAGAGGCCGGTGGCATAGGTCAGGCCGATCATGCCGATGAACATAAAGCCACTGTTGTTGGTGGCCACCGCCGATAGGCCGGCCAGCCAGGCGGGTACCGTCTTGCCGGCCACAAGGTAATCCTCGGCACTGTTGCGGCTCTTTACCACCGAGGCGAGGCCAATCGCCAGAAACAGCAGTAACGACAGGAGAAAACTGGCGGTGATCATCGGCTACCTGTGCCGGATGAGATGTGTTTATTAACTCTTCGTACCATCATTATCCAGCATCTCATCGAGTCGGCCTGAATCGCGCAGATTGGCCAGCCCCATGTCATTTCGCGCCTCCTCGATATAGGTAGAGGAGAGCGCAATCGCCAGTTGCAACTCTTCGTGTGCCTGTTCCAGATGACCGAGGGTTGAGTTGGCACAGGCGCGCTGGTAGTGGGCATAGGCGTAGTCGGGGTTAAGCGCTAACG
>Ga0224501_10002111_pt1 | contig 15511 bp, 9 predicted proteins | sample SF_Oct11_sed_USG_4_FD_169105 | JGI IMG/M metagenome (GOLD analysis project Ga0224501, IMG submission 169105) | Sediment microbial communities from San Francisco Bay, California, United States - SF_Oct11_sed_USGS_8_1 | ecosystem: Environmental > Aquatic > Marine > Sediment | place: USA... | reverse complement strand
AGTTATACCAGACTCACTTCTCACTCGTCTTCACCGTAATGAAGAGAAGTGTACTACCGAGAAATTCACGTCTATTTTTCGAGCATCAACCCTACTCAAAAGATTCTTTGTTTTCCTCTACTTGTGGTATGTTTACCTGCTAACGGCGTGGTATGTCTACCTGCTAACAGCGTGGTATGTCTACCTGCTAACGGCGTGGTATGTCTACCTGCTAACGGCGTGGTATGTCTACCTGCTCTATCTGTTTCTTCTCCATACCGTAATTAGTTGTAAAGATTGATGATATCAAAATATGTGATCATGCATTAACCAATATAATTATTTATATTAACAATTATTTTGTGATGATAAAAAATAATATTTAATTTTAATATAATTTGTGGTATAATGAATGTTATTTTATTATGATATATTTTATATTAATATTGTGTTGTTTCCATTATCAACTATAGGGCGTATTCGGATACCTAGCAGCTAGACTATTTTAATCATTTTTTATTATCTTAGCGGCTAGGCTTTTTGTAACTTAGCTGCTAACTGTTCCGCGTTTGAGTATTTTGAATTTCGTGTTCGGATACCTAGCAGCTGGGCTGAAAAACATACTATTGAAATGTTCCAGGGGCGTTATTTTAAAAAGTCAGACAAAAACCTCAGCCGAGTGTGTGATGGGCAGATGAATCTCGCCTCTCATTCAATCGAGGTAACCATTTGCTTGCTATTGCTAATGTTGAAGTCTCGAGAACGCTCGATGACATAAATAAGACATATTTTGTGTGAGCCTGTGGCTAGCGTGGCACTATACATGTAATTGTGTGTGGTAACTGAGTTGTTGTTGGTGAATCTTTGAGCGATTGTCTGATGACTTTAGTTTAAACTAAACAGAGTTTGGACTCAACTGACATGTCACTAACTAAAGTTTACTCTAGAAAGTTGAGTTTTGAACCGAGCAACTGACTTGGATGCCAATCAGTCACTGACGCTCTCAGTAACTCCCAGTACGCTAGTCATTTGCCCGCTGACGTTGACTGCATGTTGACTGTTTTGGTGCTGTTATTTTCCATACTTGGTAGTGTGTACTCGGTTACTGTGTGTTACCATTCTGTGACTGGACAGTGAGCCACTCTGACTCTGAGTCACTGATGGATAACCTGCATGTTTGATTTGTTAGACTCATTGCTCAGTCACTGTCAGCAGTACATGCCTTTTCCTCCAGTATCTATGTTATTAGTGAGCTACTGTTCAACAGACCACAATAACAGCATTCTGCCTTAGCTAGATCATCCATTGTGTAATACAGTAATATGTCAAAAACAGTTAACACGTCGTTGTGTTAGTACAGAACTGTATGTCAATTTCTGGCTCTAGTAATTAAACTTTAATTGACGCGGTCACAAGAAGGTTTCGAGTGTTCCCCAGTTCCCATCATGTCATTGGTAGCAACACCCTAGGAAGCCCGGGCGTTTCAGTGATCAAAGGTCAACTAGTGACACTTTGTATGATTTGGATATGTCCTGTTTCAGGCTGCTGCAAATGAGTACCATAGGATGCCGACTAGTTCCATCCGCTGACGAGCTACAGCCTACATGGATTGGCAATACGCTTGTGAGGTAGAAGACTGAAGAGAATCTTACGATTTTTTTTACAGGAGTGCATCCTTGATGGACATAAAGGTTGATCAACCAATAGACGTGTCAAAAACTTTCTCTGAGGTTATCGATATGCAATGGGTTATCTGAAATATGGGCTAGTGCACTATACGTCCATAATGCAAACAAAATTGATGAAATGTTATTGAGCAAATGCAACATATTTCTCTTGTGCTTTGGGGTGATTCTGAAGTTCTACCATGCAGGTATTATCGTGATTATAGAGCATTTTAATGAAGTCATTTTCTATACAGATGTGATAAAAACAGCGAGTGGGAGCTGGAGAGTCGTCTAAACTTAGCTGGATTATTTTCAATTATTCTAGCTGCTGAGTATCCAAACGCACCCATAATTTATTTTTTATTCTTATTTATTAATCAGGTAATGATTCGATTACTTTTTCAGGTTTGTATCCGGGCTAGGCTACTATGGATTATCCTATAATGTTGGTAATCTTACTGGTGATGTTTACGTTAACAACGCCTTGATCAGTGCTGCAGAGCTGCCAGTCTTCCTGTTTATTCTTCTCTCGAAAACAACGGGACGAAAGAAAACATGTATCTCAGTGCTATTCATAGGGGCAGGATCACTAGTCGCATGTGCCATAATGAATGTCTATCTTGATCTTGATGGTAAGTGATTTCATATAAGCAAAATCCCAGGTTCTTAGCCCAGCTCTCTACCACCCCTCTATCTCGCTAGTCCAGCTCTCTACCACCTCTCTATCTCGCTAGCCCAACTCTCTACCACCTCTCTATCTCGCTAGCCCAACTCTCTACCACCTCTCTATCTCGCTAGTCCAGCTCTCTACCACCTCTATCTCACTAGCCCAACTCTCTACCACCTCTCTATCTCGCTAGCCCAACTCTCTACCACCTCTCCACCTCGCTAGCCCAACTCTCTACCACCTGTCTATCTCGCTAGCCCAACTCGCTAGTACAACTTCTAGGTCCATAAACATCTGTTAATTGGGCCTTCTATCAGTATTAATGGCATGTAGGGCTATCACTGCAACACATGTCTGGACGCTCTCATTTTTCCCACTCTTTTGAGCTGAAAGTGGACTTAGAATTGTATAAGTGATTGTGGCATTATTTAACGCATCATATCAGAATGCCTAATGCCCGGAGGTCTCAGTCCATTATTGCGTGTCCCAAATGTTATGAAGCGGATGAGAGATCACGCTTCATTTGTTTCAGTTTATGGAATAGCTATGGTGGTGGTTGCCATGATAGGAAAGCTGGCCGTGTCTATCCTATTCAGCTTCGCCTATTTCTGGTCCAGTGAAGTGTTTCCTTCTACACTGAGAACTACTCTTGTTGGATTCTGTTCACTCATGGCCAGAGTTGGATCTATGGCTGCCCCGGCCATTGTGGATCTAGTAAGTAACCGATGATAATTGAAGGTTGGCAGCTGCGTAGCCACTACTGAACTGGACTTATAACGGTTCTGCACACATAATGTTTAGTGAGTCACTCAACAATCCCGCCACTTACTTGGTGAAAACATGCTCACTTGGGGTTGGTATTATAGTATTGGTACCAGAGTAATGATTCAGTGCACTTAATGGGTGCAGCCATATGTATATTATGTTAACCTTCAACCTTTGATGGACTCATCTGAAAAAACTAGAAAAAGGACACCGTGTCATCAGGTATCCTCTAAGTCTTGAGTTAAATCCCACAGCTGCCATCAATGTAACAGTATATGAGTCAGGTGAAAGTCTTGATTCATGGAGTGTTATCCTAGACCACTTACATCTAGGCTTACTAAGCTATAGTTTGGGATTACCTTCCCTTAGCTTTGGTTGAGCCCATTATCTCAAGGTCCCAACTTTCAAAATGTTGTTTGACAGAGTTTGCAAGATGAGGAAAATAACCTGCAATATATACATTTCAGAATCAGTATGTGACCACAAGGTTTGGAGCAGGCTTAGGTGCCATGATCTTTGGTATAACAATGTTTATTGGAGGATTAGCTGCCTTCACTCTTCCTGAGACTAACAACAAGAAGGTTCCAGAATCCATCGCTGAAGCCAACACCTTCATGATTCCTGGGTAATAAATCTAGTTGATACTAGAAGATACTGAAAGTTAATTTACTTGAGGGTACATTGTTTGTAGTACATGCCCTCTCCCTCTCCTCCGCTATACTGAAGAAGAGATATTCAAACTGAGACAACCCCAATCCCTTGGTTATTCCTAACAGCTAGGAAATCAGGGTTTGAGCTTCTTTTGAGTTTATTGAGAAGCTGACAGAAGGGAGCTGTATGTGTGTCCTGGCCCTTTGGCATGTGGCAGGTTTGTGATGAGACCAGTGAGGAAGGCATATGATTACGCCCCACTCCCACCTTCACCCCTCCCCAAATCCTGTCATTAGATCATTAGATCCTGGATTCAAGCCATGGTTTTGGTTTTAACTTCGAGCTCCTCACACAATAAATACATCACACTGGTCCAGAACAATGGAAGTCCCTGGTGTAGGTTATGGTATCCAGTGAATCTTGTTAATGCATAGTCTCGATTTTCCTTTTAGGCGCGCAGTGGAAACTGAACGAAAGAAACTCAGACTAACGCAGGATGAAGTAGAACTCGATCCTTTCATCAAAGACTGATTTCACTACATCTAGTTCTGGTACAGGAGTGCCTTTGAATCAGGAGACAAAAGATAACACAATAGTGACAGTTCTAGACACATAACTTAGGGGTATTTGTGTCTATGGTGATATTACACAGCAAATGCAGTTGCCCATGCATGTTGTGAATGCATCCGTATACATGTATGGATCACCAATTTCCTATGAGAAACCTCTACCCGCTCTACTTGTTATATGTATAGGTCTGTAGTATGCACGCATGTTTTGGGCGACTTCCTTCGTCCTTATAAAGTCATTTTTATTTACGTATCATTCACAAGGAGCCATGCATGATAAAAACATTGGGTCTCTCCTTATATCCTTGGAGTTTCTGCTATAGGGTAAGTCGCCTGCGCAAAAAGTTTCCTATGAAAAAGGACAAACTTTCGGGGCATCTCTGCATGGAAATAAGGTAAATCCGGTAAAAAGATGAAGCATAAATTACTTGTTCGTCTTCCAGGTTGGTATTTAGAAGTCATTCAAGGCAACAGTTATTATGACAAGGCAGAGATGAACTGACATTTGTCTGTGTATTTTTATTATATTGGATTAATATACAAAAACAAAAAAACAGTTGCGTAATCGTTGCACCTGAATAAGTGTGGAAAAATATATTTAGGAATTAAAAAGTTGACTTCATAAACAGAGCATAAGTACAGTATCAAAGCATCCTTGAAAGTGGGCTGCAACATGACAGATTATACATACGTCAATTCATATTCAATCAACTAAACCGAATAGTGATGCCCGATAAGAAAAGCACTATGAATTAATACATATAAAATAAACAAACACACAGAAAGCGTATCTCTGTGATACAGAACCTGGAGACAATTCATCTTTGATGCAAATTCTAGTATATATAAAGGAAAAACAATTCTTCCTGGTGTAGCGACCAATCAGAATCCAGCTTTCCAACCTCGCAGATCAATCAATCCCGTTAATGTTCAGATAGTCAGAAGCACTAAAAATAACCACCAAAACATGAGAGTTATATTTGGTTTTTTTCCTGGGGTCAATAGGGCAGATTGCCACACAGAGATTCGAAGACTACAGTAGTTAAAAAACAAACGATACGCAGACATGCACACTGTGCGTGAAATCATAGTTACTATGCACAACAAAAGCTGCAATTATGTGCTCCCAAAATCCTTCTGGTCATAGCCTTATTAACGAATTTACCCATTGTTGAGGTTTCGAGAGGAACCCTAAATGGGTGGCTACGCGATGGCAACCCCTTCATATACTGTAGTGGGACATTATACAGTCGTAAGGTGTGATATGGTGTGGGATTGGGTGGGATTAGTGTATTCAGGTATTACCTTGCAGCTGAAGGAGCGCGTGCAATGTGCCATACTAAACATGAACATATGATAGAACCAAACATTGTTAGAAAGATAAAACCGCCAAGACCCTTTCCCAATGTGGCCTTAGGATGAGATGCAGGTGGTGTGGTGAGACATGGTCTAGTGTTCAGTGGTACAGTGTCCTGGATGCAATGCGATGGAAGGTGGAGGTGTAGCGTGATGATGCGATGGGACATGGTGTGGTAGGGGTGCAGTGCCCAGACATGGGATGCGGTGTGTGGGGCAGTGTGGTATGACAACGGAAGGAATGCCGAGTGTGGTGTAGTATTGAAGCATACCTTGGGTTTGGTGTAGAGTCCTCAGTAGGAAGAATGACTAGGTAGCCTGCTGCCTTTTCACTCGCGTATGATGTGTGCATCTAAAGAAGAGTAACTTGCATAATATAATGTAGCAGAGTCTTGCCATGGGCACGGCCAAACAATAAATTATATACCATTTATACGGATCCAGACAGGGCCTGACAGCACAGCAACATTCTTAAGACCTGTTTTTGAAACTATACTGGGGTACTTGGACATACTATTGAATTACCATCCTAACCCGCGGCTTATTGGAGCAGTAGGAACTATAGGGTACATGTGAGCTCATACAATGGTGGCTCGCCACGACCTGGATTTGAACCTAAGTCCTAACGGTTGCGAGCCCAGTGGTTCTACTGCTGAGCTATACCACTATCCCTTGACTAAAACTGATTGTTGGATGTTATCTAGGCAACCATAATTCACTGACTTTTATTCAATTGGGAATTTCTATATACATACATATATGTATATATAAGCGGTTGCGGAGTTGTGTACCAAGGGATTATTACGTTTCCGTGCGAGGGGCATACAGTGACTCACTCAGTGAAAACGGTGCTCATTTTGATGACGGTAGAGTCAATGCACAGAATGGTTGGGAACTACTGAATATTGGCACTAGGTAATTTCATAACCTCGGTGATTGCTTAGCTATTTGCGTGCTAATGATGTCACCTTGCTTTCCATTAACAGGCATGAAAACGCAACTCCGCAACCTTTCTAATGTATCTTTTGCTTTTGGTCACAGTGTAACAAAGACCACACCTAATCGAGTTGCAAGCCTGGGTAGGGTTATCCTAACGAAAGCTGACCATACCCCGGGCCAATTCCACTCTACCATAATACCTATTGACTCAGTGTGAAACATGGGCTACAATACTGAATGCAAATCATACCTTTGTATCCTGTTTGTATTTTGGTACCTTCTGGTTGAGTTGCTGGCCGATATGTGAACGAGCTGGCGGTGGTGTGAGTTTATGAGATGGAGGAGATATGATGCTGGAGATTGGTGGGTTTACCCTTTGCCCAGGAGGGCTTTTCACCGATGAGTCAGGGTTTTTGTAAGAACTGTCCTCTCCAGCGGTGTTGTAGTATGATTTATTGGTATGGGCTTTGCTAAAAATATAATTTATCACATTGTCAATAGTCCGCCTTTTCCTGTACAGGCTTTTGGAGTTTGCTCCCCAGTTTACAGAGAAACGTTTTTCAAGCGAATTAGCGTCAGATGCTGCTCTTGTCACTACCATTGACTTCTCTGGAATTCGGACATATGGCTGCACACAAGTCATGTATTCTAACCACTAAGCCATGGCTGCTCCCTGCATTGATTATAAACTAGTTTATACATGTACATGATAGGGGAGCTGTAGTGGTTTGTGTCTAGAAAGTGTAATTATGTTCGGTGAGTTCTTCGTTTAAATCACAAAGGGTCAATGTTGGCGTGATAAAGAACATTCGATGGAGAGATCTCTAGCAAAGAGTCACAAAGAGCAAACTCCGAGACCCTGCACAGAGAATAATATTGAGGAAACAATCAAGAAAAGTGTATACATACGCACTATAGTACATAGAGTTATTCTTGATAACTCAACGAACTATAGTCTGATAGTAATGATTGAACCTGACTGAATGAAAAAATTATCAAAAATGAAGCTTGATATTGAATGCATTAACCCTAGAGCTACACAAATTCTCACTGTGTGACAAGCGGTTATTTTATTGTATTTGGAGTTATCTTTTCATGACAATTTGTTAGCACACAGCATACTTACAGTGGACCGTCTAGGCTTGGCAAGACTTTTATATATCCAGCAACTTTGCCATCCGGGTGTGAAGTGGATGGAACAGGAATGTTTAGTTGTTGGATCGTAACAGCCAAGTCAGCCAAAGATCCCCGTGGTTGATCCATCACTGAAATATAGTGCGAATAACATAATAACACGCAAAGATAAATGTCGATTCTCTTCTATTGCCTTTTTCACACAACCACAACACAACCACAACACAACCACGCAATCGAAGCGGAAGATGTGAGGATGCATTTCAGTTAGGGGTGTACCAAATGTCATATGCGATGCACTCCATCGAGTTGAACAATCATGTGCTGATAATATTGCGAAAACAGCATAAATCGCGGGTCAACGTGTAATAACACTAGTTTGCCTTGGTAATTAGCTTGTTCATTGACTAGATTGAGTTTGACACATGGTCTGACAGCGGTCATACCTATAAGCTCATGTGAGAGAGTACTTGGATCTCTAGAAGATAGCGTTAACAAGTTAAACCAGAATTTTGGCCTGATGGCTCAAAATGATGCAGGTAGTTACATATTTGTATAAATAGCTCCACCTTTCGTCTATAGTTTTAACAGCACTTAACCTTATATAAAAGGTTTTAAGATGAGCAAATGTAGCCCAGCCTGTTGTACTATTTGAAACCGAGTGACTTATCCATAAGCCATATAATGTTAATGGGAAACTTTCAATTTATCACTGACTAAAACTCGATAGTTTGATGTGCTGGTGTGTAAGAACAAATGTCGTAGGGAGTTCGTGTATTTTTCTCACTCTCATGCAACAAACTCCTACAGGATTATTCAGCCAGTGCAATGATTTCCCATGCACCGCAATTGGAAGATACAATGGGATAGGTCAGGGATAGAGAGTTGGGCTTGCAACCACACAAACTTCAAACATTCAAACCACGGTTATGATGAGGTTCCATTATTAGTTAGTGCTCCTCAAGTGAACCGTAGCTCACACGCACTTGGAAAGAAGACAGGCACCTACCAAGCCTACTGGAAGGATATAGGAAGATGAAACAGTACAGTTTCTCCTGCCCTCAAGTTCCCAAACAACTATCCAGGGCAGAGAAGCTATAAAAAAACATGGGCATCGATTGTTCTGACATCCTGTAGTCACGGGCCAGGATAACTCAGTTGGTTAAAAGCCCAGATTTGCAGTTTATAGATCGTAGGCTAGAGTCTCATTGATGGCGGGGTGTTTTTCTGGTAAGGGCCTCTAGCAAGCCCTTCATTCCAAATTGCTAGCGTGGGTTCGGATCACCACATTAAAAAATGGAGGTCCCAACCAGTGAATAAGGTTAAAACTCGCTCTGTGCGTGTGCAGAGCCACAACTGGTAAAAAAATTGGTATTTAACCCAGCAGCTGTGCCATGCGAGAAAAGAAGAAGGTGGGAGATACATACATTCTTGTGTGAGAGGGCTTTCATTCATTACTATATACTCGGAAGTGTCAGCTTTTTGATGAGATGTCGGGATGACCGTGGCAAGCTCAGCTTTCCTCGAGATGTCATCGTCTCTCACTGGTCGAGGGGGAGCAGCAACGTCTGGAAGATGGGAGAGGAGAGGGCGGGGTGGAGGTGAATATGGTAAACCCTCCATATCGGAGTCTTCCGACCTGAAAAAAATGAAACAGAAACTGAGATGAAATAAAAATACTCTTAGCAATGCATAGCATTTGGCATCTAAACATACTAACACAGTGTAGCTCTATATGCGCATCTGAATTTCTGAGTAAAACCTCGGTTATCATTAACTTTTTGCTGATGCAAATACGTGTTCGAAGTGCATTTACATCAATATTTGTCTTGACTTCCCCTCACACTTGCCTCGAAATTGTGGTGCGCTGGATGAAACTATCACTAAGCCCCGCCCACTATCATATGATTATTTGTCCTTTCTTGTCAAGCGTTTGGGGTAGTGGGTGTAGTGCAAGCTACATAACTGACCCGAAGGTCCTACTGTGAGAGCATGTCAACTTTTTATTTTGAAAAATACACAATTGCAAGTCAGTCATAATAGCTCAGAGGGATAGCTCACTGTCTGTCCTTCCTGTGACCCGGGTTCAATTTCCTAGGTATCTAGAGGGATTTTTCCCTGGCTGATCACGCTCTATGAAAGCCAACCTCAACTTCCTCGCGGTGTGAACTGGCAACGGTGTTACCGGCTAACTGAGGCAATGGTTGCAACCAGGATACACCCAACAAGCCACTGGTGTAGTTACAACAAGCTACGACTACTGGGCTTGCACTTGAATGAACCTGGGTTCGAGTTCTGGTCAAAACGGTATCCCGTTGTCAATGCGAGCTCATCACAGCAACTCAAAAACAAAAACAGGTCTTGATCCCCTTGATGCATACTAAATTCTAACTGGTGGATCAAGCCTGGCCACTTCACAATAACAGTCAATATGATGGAAAAATATTTATGCCGGGCAAGATTGAGCAAATGCAAAGTTCTTCTTCATAAGTGCGGCGCAGTAGGCATTACAGTGAAATTAAAATACTAAATTAAATGGACGTGTAAATCGATTGTATTGGTCAAACCAAACAGAGAATTTTGCATACTTTTGGAACGACACGGCAATTTGTCAAGTCTCAACTCAAAGTTTGAAAGATCTCCGTTTTGACATTTCTTTTAAATAGCTGTTGATAGATGTTTCCATAACTATCAGTACATAATTTTGATGATGGTGATATTTGCTTGTTGGATGCAACGAGCAAATATCACCATCATCAAATGCCAGTACAAAAACCAACCAAGAGAGCAGTATGTCATTGAGTCAAATCTTTCGGAGAGAATCACTTTTCATAGGTATCGTGATACTGGGGTATTGGATTTTAGAAAACGAAGTATCTTTTTTCGGAGGTATTGGGGTATCAGGTTTCAGAGGTATTGGTACTGGGTTTCGGAAGGGGGGTACTGGGGTACAGGTTTCACACTACCCCAGAGCCTAGGGGCCAATTACTACATGACAATTACGGTGGTAACAATTTTATATATAATACAGCCTGGAATATTTAGTCTCGACCCACGCCAAAAAGCCTACATAGCAGCTTCTACTAGTACAGAGTTTTCTGACAAATGGCGCATTTCCAATGTCACTCAGGAATGTGACAGAAGGATGCATGGATCACAGAAAACAGAGATTCAGTGGTGAAAGCCAAAATAGTTCATATTAGATTCAAAATAGAGCATCTCGAGCCAAGGATTCAATACAAACTGTTATTGGGGCTACTAGCGTAGTTGGGATGTTATCAATCGCAGTGGTAAGTTTGTGTACAAGCTTCCTTCATTTTTAGGGAAGACTCCAGTAAACCAAGGTCGATGCCATGCAATTCAAAGGACATTTCACTAAACTTATAAAATATTTTTCTTTCTCAGGTATCGCTTTTGACTCTTGGTGATTCTGACGATGTGCATTCAGTTGCTGTATGGTATGTGATCTCCTGTTAATCGTGCCGGTCTTATCCCATGCCAGCCAGCCCACCCATCCATGCACCTACTCCACTTCCTGCATGCCTCATCTCCTTCTTTTTTTAAATCTCAAACTGAATCCTACACTCTCTGCTTTCTTCACATGACCAAAATATCTAGGCTCTAGGCATCTTTTTTTCTCATAAATTGACTTCTTCACAGTTATTAGGTGCAGTCACGTGGTCGGTTTTGGGTTTCGGTAGCGAAATCTGCTAAACTGTTCAAGAATGCGATCGAAAAGCGCTATTTCAAAAGGCATCTCCCACTTTCGGTCAACGCGAACGGAATTCCGCGACTGAAAGTAGACATTAGCATGGTAGTTTAGCCAAATGTCAAGTTACCGCAAAGAGACTTGATTATTCTGTTGGGATAACGAGTCGCGAATGATTGTTCGGCTCTAACTGATTAGTTAAAGTTGAGAGAGGACAACTCTGATGCGATCAAAATATTCTTAAATTTTCTGACTGCAACCGTGTTATTTGCGTGATGGCGACTAAAACTTTTTGATTGCGACTGACCGAAATCAACCGAATAGACCTATTGTGAAGTTGCTGAGTCGGATATTTGTTAATTCACCAGATATGGAGCATCAGAGGCAGGTCAGTATCGATGTTCCACCTCACGAGGACTGGGGGCCCATCATGAGCAATCTCAATCCCACCTGAGCGATCCCGTTATCCCATGCATGAGTGTTGGTTCTGATGATGAAAGATTTAAATGTTATTTAAGCAGCAATTTTTGATCGACGCCACGCTTTGCCCGGGTGAACATAAATAGCAGGATAGCTATAGAGCGCTTGGTTCAAGAAGGAAATATCTTAGGTTCAATTCCTAGCAATGCTGAGGGTCCACTGTAAGAATGCTGCGGGTCCACTGTAAGAATGCTGAGGGTCCACTGTAAGAATGCTGAGGGTCCACTGTAAGAATGCTGAGGGTCCACTGTAAGAATGCTGAGGGTCCACTGTAAGAATGCTGAGGGTCCACTGTAAGAATGAGCTGCTCACATAATTCCTAGCTTCTGCCGCTCCAACTAGGGAGGTCGCTTGGGAGGTCCGTTAAATAGTATGGCCAAGCGTTTTTGAAAAGAAAAAAATCACTCTTACCCTCGTTTGGTTCTGTGGAGACCTATACCAGTGGATGAGTGCCTCGGTTCAGGTTTAGGAATACTATGATGAGGGCCAAGATGTAGGCTTGTCTCGGATGAGTCTGACAATCTTTTTGAGGTCTCTCCGGAATAATTCACATAAGGAACTGTCACCTTTGCATCTATAATCAGGTTGGAGAATGAAATAACAGCTGGCTTTGAAATGACAAATGATACGCAGAGATGTCACATGCTGTACAGCTGCAGGGCCTATACCGGCTTCAGAGTCACCTTGCTTTAGAGAATTGTAGTAATCAGTCTAATGGTTCGTTGAAACACAGTAATCGGCTGAGTTAAGTTCACAATGAATGAATCTACTGCCTTGTTCCATACAGTTTCGGCTTTTGATCAGAGCATATTTCCACCAATAGGCTGTACCGGTTTTTTTATGATTTTTATGATTCAATCATTCCAAATAGTCACACCTAGCCTGTTTGTGGTTGCTCGGGACACATGGAATTTTCTAGAGGTCTCCTCAATTATCGATGCCTTGTTGAGAGTCATCCATTGCATTCTCACGAACTATTTTCATTGACTAAGGGATAGTCACCAAGGGGCCCATTCCTCGGCATGAAATCAAATAAAATGGAACAAAGAAAAATCGCAAAAATTATTCAACAGCAACCAAATCCAAGGGTGACAATTTATCCAAATGAGGATGCTAGCTAGTCTCCTCTTGGCTCGTTTGAAAGTTCAAATGAAGAAAGAGACTAACAATGTAACTTTCTGTCACTGGGAATATGGTCCGCTTAAAATCTAAACAGACCAGTAATGACGTCAGACGTCAGGTGTCTGACGTTTTGAGATAGATCACGAGTGGTAGGTCTAGACCATGAGGTGGTTACTATAGTAACATTATCTGTACGCAATGCTTTGAATTCTAAACTGAAACCAACTGACACCGTACCGGGTACTGAAGAATTTTTATAAATTGTCCCACCTTCGCAGTCGTGATATATATATACGCACTTTGTCCGCCTGTAAGTTATCGATCACAATGATATCAGACTCTTCAAATTAGAGTTGAAAATGAGGTAATTCTACCTGATTAGAGAAAGTTTCTTCCAAGAGGAAGTGCAGTAGGTTGCCTTAACAGCACTTTCTGATTCCAGGATATACTACTCATTGCTATGTAGCAATGAGTCATACCATCTGGACTATTCTATGGGTTTCTCCATAAATGATAATACAGGTATTATAACTATGAGTTTATTAATTATTTTATCTACCCTTCTGAAGCTGACTCCAGGGACCCACTCCTTGAGCAGGCTGCTCTGTAAATGATCTCTGCTCCACTGGTTTCTTCATGTCATGGCTTCCAAATGATGCTTTAGGTCTGGGCAGCGGGCGTGGCTTCCGGCCATGCTGCGAAGTTTCCTGATTGGTTGATGACCCGGAATCATTTGACGAATGATAGTCCAGAGAAGTATGTACATGTTCTCGCGGCGAAGGCAAGGGAGAATGTCTTTCAAAAGAATAGCTTGGTTCTGAGGGACCCTCTCTGTGTGGTTCCTCATCTATTTGCACCGAAATTGGCGAAGAGAGCTTGTCAAATGCGACTTGACTAGCGATACCACTATATTCTGAAGAAACACTAGAGAGGGAAGCATCCGTGCCAGTCCTTCTAGGGGATATAGGCCCTATATTTCCTACGGGCTCTATATAATCAGATTGCTCACTGATTGCTTGAGATGGTCTCAGTTTCATTGCTATGTTTCTCTCGCGTCCGATGGCACTCAATGCACGTTCAGCACTATCCTCACTCATGCTCCTCTTAGCTCCACCCACCGGAACCAGAGTATCCCGTTCTTCCTTTGATATGGAGATACCTCTACTGTAGCCGGGGCGAGGACTAACTGAGCGTGGTCTATCTGAAGGTTGGTCAGATTCCGTCACACTCTCTTGTACACGAATTCTATCGTGATGTTGGGCACTTCCATCCTGTCTTTGCATCGGACTCCTCGGCACGGGAGTTGCCCTCCCACTGCCTATGGGTGCCGGTGGCGGCTCGTGATTTGGGATAGAAGGTCTCGGCCCGAGCAAAAGACCTAAAACAGTGAAGAGAAAATGAGTTAATAAACTTTCTGTGATATAATCTATAAATTTATAATTTCACAGGGATAACCATAGGCATCATTTAATAGGTTTAATATTATGTATCTATGGGGTAACATCATTAAAACGGAGCCTTGTATACAAAATGGGTCACAATACGCAGCTCTATCATAGATGTATATAATAACTATTTTGCAATTATGGTCTCTATTCAGGACCGTTTGTTCAGTCTTGTAGCTCTTGCCTCACACTAAATCATTATTGCTTTATTGGTGCTTTATTAGAGGGAAGCTGGGCTTGGGTATAGTCTTTGTCGCACCATGACTCACTCGACTTATTATTATTAGTGTATACAATGTTCAGGATAGTATGATCTGGCTCTTGGTGGCTTACCGGGTACTGGTAATGGCATATGTGCTCTGTCCTCCACATGAGGAAGATGATTGTGACCATTGCTTGGTTTGGGACCTCGTCCCTGATCCACCATGGCAATAGATGGAGCCTGCTGTGGCTCCTTCTTCGCCTTGCGCGGTCTAAAACAAAAGCCAAATCAGTTAGTTTACTGCTAAAGATATAATAGGATCATCTTGTTTGGTTTGCTCTATAGAGTTGGTTATTTATGGGCAGACACAAAGTGTTGCGCAACTTTGGAATCAACCGCGGGTCACCTGGTCTGAAGCCAAAGGCGGTACCCACTGCTTCTTCCATGTTCATACTTTCTTTACAAGTCTCATGCTTTCCCCTACTTTCCCATACCAATATTACCAGGAGCGATTATGGCCTATACTGCCGGAGGCCTGTTTGTCATGACCTGTCACTGTCATGGTGGTGTGGGTGGTTTCCGGTTGCCTTCCTCCGGTTCCTGGTTGGGGCAACCTAAGCCATCTTTTTCACACTACCCGACAAAACTCGGCTACTCTTTTCGATAAGGGCTTGTTTGTGAGTGGGAAGTGAGCTCATTCCGGGCTGTTGCTGATTGCGTGACTATCCTGGTCCCTAATACTGAGAGTAAGCAAGAAAAACACCAGATAGGGTAAGATCATCAGTCGTTTACTTTGATAACATCGCTAACCCAATGGCTTGTTTCC
>Ga0224501_10002110_pt1 | contig 15515 bp, 12 predicted proteins | sample SF_Oct11_sed_USG_4_FD_169105 | JGI IMG/M metagenome (GOLD analysis project Ga0224501, IMG submission 169105) | Sediment microbial communities from San Francisco Bay, California, United States - SF_Oct11_sed_USGS_8_1 | ecosystem: Environmental > Aquatic > Marine > Sediment | place: USA... | reverse complement strand
CAGGGGGGTGCTGAGCCCGATGGCGATATCGTTGGTCAGATGGTTGCCGCCCACGGCCAGCACCGAGGTGTGCACAATGCTGCCTGCGGAAAATACCGCGATGTCGGTGGTTCCACCCCCGATATCCACCAGGACCACCCCCAGCTCGCGTTCGTCCTGGCTGAGCACGGCCTGGGCTGAGGCCAGCGGCTCCAGCACGATATCGGCCACATCCAGCCCGGCCATGTTGCAGCACTTTACGATGTTCTGGCCCGAGGTGGCCGAGCAGGTGACAATGTGCACATCCACCTCCAGGCGAATGCCGGACATGCCCAGGGGGTTCTGCACACCGTCCTGGTCATCCACTATGAAATCCTGGGGCAGGATATGCAGCACCTCGCGGTCGGCGGGTATCTTGATCATCTGGGCCGAATCGATGGCCCGGCGGATATCCTCCTCGGATACATGCCTGTTGTTCTGGACGGTCACCATGCCGTGGCTGTTGATGCCCTGGATATGGTGCCCGGCGATGCCCGCGTAGACTTCCTTGATCTGAGCGCCGGACATGAGCTCGCATTCCCGGATGGCCTGCTGAATAGCCTCCACAGTGCGCTCAATGTTCACGACCACGCCCTTGCGGATGCCGTCGGACCTGGCCTGGCCGAAGCCGACTATCTTGAGTGCGCGGCCCGGCTCGGCTTCCGCCGCCAGGGCGCAGATTTTGGTTGTGCCGATATCCAATCCCACAACCACATGCTCACGGTTTCGCATCAGACCTCTCCTTGTTGGTTTCCATTCCAGTACGGCGCCTTCCCTGGGCCGCGGATAAGCTTACGAAGTCCACCCCTCGCAATGCGGTGCACCCGGCGCCGGATATGACCTTGCGTGGTGAGGGGGGAAGAAATTTTCCTGGTGACACGGCGGAATCCTGCCTGCAGGGCCCATTTTCAACGGAACTTTGCCTTCGGGCCAAAACGGCCAGCGGCAGGCGGGCAAGACTTGCCGCCTTTCCCGGAGCGCCTGAGCGGCAGGAAATATTGGTAGTTGTATGGCGGGTATTGCTGCCGGTTATTCGTCTGTCCATGACCACCCGGTCTGGGGATATGGCTGCTGCGGAACCGCCTTCCACCCTGGCTTTGAACCACTGCCGGGAGGATTTGTTTCAACGCCGGCGTCAGGCCGGCTCAGGCTTTTCCGAGAGCTGCTCTTTCCGCGGGGGCAATTCCTTTTGCCTCCTGACGGTGATCCCCGAAAGGAAAACTGTAAGATTTATAACGCCCTGCATATCCCGATGTCAAATGTTTTTAATGGCTTGAGTTTCTCCGGCCAGATCCGGGGCATTTTTCTTCTGGCCGGGGTCCGCCGCCGGGGCAAACCGCCTGCCGGGCAGCCCGGTGGCAATGCGGCGCTTCTAATCACATATATCCTTTCATATCATATGCATACACCCCGCAACAGGCTGCCATGCCGTCCGGGTTTACAGGTGATTGTGGAAAAGTAGTGGAAGGGCGCTACGGGGCGGGAGTCTTGCATTCCCTAGACTATGGCCACTGAGCGCACAGGGCGCAACCGGCCAGATGATTGGACCAAAAATAATGCGGGAACTGGATTGCCCGCCCGAAGAAGGTCTCACGCACCGTAATGCAAAAGACGGCGCTGCCAGGATGGCGGCCCTGAGCAAGGACTGCCGGAAAACATGGAATCTTTGGAAACCAGATTAAACCTATACTTCGACCTGCTGGTGGTCTACCTGCTGGTGGGCTCATCCCTGGGTGACTGCGAGTTGTACCGGGATATGGGCCGCGCGCTGGCCAGCGGAAGCGGCCCCCGGATGCAGGGCGCGCTCAATGAGTTTCACGAACTGTCCAGCCCCCTGCGCCGGCGCATAGCCAAGGGCGATGAAGCCTTTGAGCCGTTCCAGAAGCCCCAGCCGGTTCTCCATCCCTCACGTCTGGCCCGAATGAGCGCCTGAGTGGCCAGCCCCGGCGGGCCTCTCCCCGCTTCCCGGCTATCAGTCCCAGCTCTTTGCCGGACCGGCGTCCTTCCTCACCGGCAGCCCCGGCACCGTCTGCTCCAGATCACGGCGGGGGCCGCGGCGGCGGTCACTGCGGGCTTCGCCTATGCCTCCTATCCGGGCGTCATCAACCCGGCGGCTGGCCTTGCGGCGGTCTTCATCATGGCGGCGGTCATCCCCGGAATCCTTCCCGGGCGTATCACCGGATAGACTGCTTTTCACTTCCACTTCTTCTGCTCCTCCCAGCGGTTCCTGGCCGGTTGCCGTTTGAGTGCGCCGCGGGGATCCCTGGCGTTGATCCGCCTTGATACCCGCTGTCTCGCGGCGCTTGTCATTCAGGCGGCGCGGGATTTCCCTGCGCTCTGCGCCTTCCGGACGGCTGTTTCTTTTCTTCTTGTCCATGTAAAAAAGCCAAATACCCGCCATGAATACCAGCCTGCCCGGGCGGCAAACCACCCGCCCCGGTGCACCGGATAACTGGATAACCCTACCCGCTCCAATCCTAATAAATCAGAAAGGCCGGGGCAACCGCAAAGGAAGTTTCTTCATATTTGAGGCGCAGACAGCAAACCCACAGGAAGAAGTCCCCGCTTTGAGGAGAACGAAAAAGTCACCCCCCTGGCCTGCAAAAGCAGACAAGGGGGGTAACGGTTCTTACAAGCGGCCTCAGGACTAGAACTTGCCGCTGGTATGTCCATGGCAACCAACGAAGCAGTTGGTCTTGGTATCCATGGAATCCCGGGCATGACAGGCCAGACAGAAGGCCGCCACCGACACATACGGCGCTCCACCGGAGTTGTCGGTGTATGAATACAGATACGTCATGGAACCGGAAGCCCCGCCCTTCAAAGGCGTGACCCCATCCATATCGGTGACGATATCCTTCAGGGCCATGAAGTCGTTGCCCTGATAGTTCGCTACCGGCGTTGAACCTCCGGTAGCCAGATCAAGGTCCACCAGGCTGGGATCGGCAACGGTGGGATGGGGATTGTGGCACTTCTCACAGCTGAGTATGACCGTATTCGCGGTTTCATACTGGAGGCCGGTAACAATTCCCTCTCCAGCCGTATCCGTGGTTCCGTGCATGTCCGGATTGGGCGATAAGGGATTATCCTGGTCCCAGGCATAGTCAATGTTCGCCAGCGCAATGGTGGGCGGAGTGACTGCAGCCGGGAAGGTGTTGTCATGACAATCCAGGCAGAAATAGGTCTGCGGCTTGGAGGGCAGACTGGGGTCGAAATCCCAGTACTCCGTCCAAGTCTTGCCTACTATCGAACCACTCATGGGAGTAACCGGCGTCCGTCCCGGATCGGGGTCGAGCTTGAACGGATATTCGGGCGAAGCCTCATGGGGGTTGTGACAGTCGGTACACTCAATCTTGGCCCCGCTGACCTGCTGAGCCTCGTACTGGACGTCATGCCGGTCATTGAAGTTTGGATTGGTGGTTCCCGTAACGCTCAACCCCTGCTGTACCCAGCGGATGGGAGTTGTCCAGCGGGTCTTCATGTCGATGCTCGAGGGGCCGTCTGAGTCATGGCAATTGAAACAGAAGCCTTCCTCTTCCTCGTACAGATAGTTATTCGCCCCAGGATCGCTGGAGGGCGCCACGTTATACGGCGCCAGCATCCTGCGCTTCTTGGAGCCATGGCCGGAACTGTGGCAGCCGTAGGCTCCATCGCCAAAGCAGGATATTCCACCGATTGAATTGTGGGTGCCGTTGGTCCAGGTGGTGGGGTCAATTACCGGCGGAGTCACCCCATCGGAAAGCGGCGGGGTGAGCGGATTGCCCACTCCATCATGGCAGCCCAGGCAGAAATTGGTGAGCTTGGCGGCCTCGGTGGAACTGGTGAATACATCACCGGTGATGAGGATCACCGAGGAATCGTTCAGGTTGTACAGATCCACCACCCCGTCCTTATGGGTGGACTGGTCGTGGCACACTTCGCAATCGGCGGAATCAATATCCTGACCTGACGTGTAGCCGTTGGTGGCGTTGAAGGTGATGTGATGGCTGGCCTCGTCGAAGTCCAGCACCGCCGCCCGGCGGCTGGGCCAGGAGTTGCCCGTGTCGTCCTGCACAGTCGAGTGGCAGCCCGTGCAACCCGTGGCGGCAAAGCTGGTCGCGCTGTCATGCTTATGGCATGAGCTGCAATCAGCATCGTCATTGTGGATGGTGCTGCCATCAACCTCGGTGCTTAGATTAAAGGTGGTGGCCGTGTGACAGACCTGACAGACACCCTTGGGCGTACAGGGATATCCGGGGCCGCAGTCATCCACGCGGTCTCCGTATTCCTGGCCGCCTACCTTGTCATAGACTATAGTCTTGACCTCTCCTCCCGGCAGGGGGTACTTGGATACCCGCTGGTAGGGGATGAGCTTCAGGTTGTACTGGTCATCCAGTCCGACACGCTTGGATTCGCCATAATGGTCGTGGCAGTCCCAACACGAGGTGATATCCCCGACCTGGTGCTTGGTGCCATTATGGACATTCTGCCCCCGGGGCGGCGTCTTGCCGTCCGAGCCCAGCAGCACGCTGTCCGTATCATGGCAGGTCAGACACATGTCCGAATCCTGTGAGTATTGCGTAAGCGGAATATTGCCGCCGCCGGCACTGTTGTGGATGCTGTGGCAATATGTGCGGCACCAGGAATGGGGGTCGCCCCCAGTCGGAACCTCCGAAGCCTTCAGGGTGAAAACAGCGCCATTTAGCGTTGGGGTTCCATCGACCACCACATACAGCGATGTGTACACGGAGGTGGCCAGACAGACATTGTCGCCTGTCCCCGAAGAGCCGCAAAGCAGGGTTGTCTTGGATGAATCGTCATACACATACAGGTCCGCATCATCACTGGGATTGACTATCTGTATGGTATATTCGCTCGTAGCGGTGACACCCGTGATCAGATAGGTGGACTCGGTTGTATTCACCGTGCCGGAGTGGGGCAGATCAGCCGTGCCAAAGGCCAGGGTGAGGCTCTCCGCAGGGGGGCCCGCCACCTCCGAGACATTCAGGGTGAAATAGGCTCCCGACGTGGTGAGGGACCCTATGACATAGACATACAGCGAGGTTGACGCCGCTGTGGCTACGCAGCTTTCGTTGGCGGTTCCCGTTTTTGCGCTTGAACACAGCAGACCCGTCTTACCCACATCGTTATAAACATACAGGTTGGCATTGGCGTTCAGGCCGGTCAGGGTAACGGTGTACTTGATAGACGTGGAAACGCCGGTGATCTGATAGAAGGACTCGGAAGTATTCACCGTGCCGGCATGGGGCAGATCACCCGTGCCATAGGCCAGGGTGAGGCTCTCCGCCGGAGGCACCACCACGGTTGCGTTCAGGGAGAAATTGGCCCCGGCAGCCGTGCCGGAACCATCAACGAATACATACAGGGATGTGGACGCCGCAGTGGCCGCGCAGCTTTCGCTGGTGGTGCCTCCGTTGGTGCTGGAGCACAGCAGGGTCGTCTTGACCGCGTCGTCATACACATACAGGTTCGCGTTGTCGTCCAGGCCGGTCAGGGCAACAGTATAGCCGAAGCCCGAAACAACGCCGGTGATCTGGTAGGAGGACTCGGAGGTATCCACCGTGCCGGCATGGGGCAGATCGCCCGTGCCATAGGCCAGGGTGAGGTTCTCCGCCGGAAGCCCGCCGCCAACTTCGGTCACGTTCAGGGTGAAGTTTGCGCCAGAGGCCGTGGCGGAACCGTTCACGAATACATACAGCGATGTGGACGCCGCAGTGGCCGTGCAGCTTTCGCTGGTGGTGCCTCCGTTGGCGCTGGAGCACAGCAGGGTTGTCTTGACCGCATCGTCATAGACATACAGGTTCGCATTGTCGTCCAGGCCGGTGAGGGCCACGCTGTAGTCGAACGCGGTGGTGACGCCGGTGATCTGGTAGGAGGACTCGGAGGTATCCACCGTTCCGGCATGGGGCAGATCGCCCGTGCCAAAGGCCAGGGTGAGGTTCTCCGCGGGCGGAGTTGCGGGCACCTCGGTGACGTTCAGGGTGAAGTTTGCGCCAGAGGCCGTGGCGGAACCGCTCACGAATACATACAGCGATGTGGACGCCGCAGTGGCATTGCAGCTTTCGTTGGTGGTGCCCCCGTTGGCGCTGGAGCACAGCAGGGTAGTCTTGACCGCGTCGTCATAGACATTCAGGTTCACGTTGTCGTCCAGGCCGGTCAGGGCAACGGTGTAGGTGGTCGATGCCGTAACGCCGGTGATCTGGTAGGTGGACTCGGATGTATCCACCGTGCCGGCATGGGGCAGATCGCCTGTGCCAAAGGCCAGGGCGAGGTTCTCCGACGGAGGCCCGCCGCCCGCCAGCACCACGTCCAGGGTGTAGCTGGTGTTGTTCTGGAATCCGTCCACCACCACATAAAGAATGCTGGAGGTAGCGGTGGCGTCGCAGGACTCAGCGGTTGTTCCGGCGGTGCTGGAGCAAAGCAGGGTGGTCCTGGTGGGGTCATAGACATACAGATCCACATCGTTGTTCGCGCCACTCAAAGACACAGTATAGGCGGTGGACGCAGTTACCCCTGTGATCGTGTATGTGTTTTCGCCAGTGCCCACCTTGATGGCTGAATCCGGCAGGTCCGCCGTGCCGTAGGCCCGGGTATACATGGCCGTGGTGGAGACATCCAGGGTATAGCTGGCACCGGCGACGGTATTCAGCCCGTCAACCAGCACATAGAACGAGGCATAGGCGGAGGTGGCCAGACAGCTTTCGTTGGTGGTGCCTCCGTTGATGCTGGAGCACAGCAGGGTGGTCTTGGCCGCATCGTCATACACATACAGATCGGCATTGTCGTTAAGGCCGGTCAGGGAGACTGAGTATTCCCTGGCCGCGACCGCACTGGCGATCGTGTAGGTGGACTCCACGTTGTCCGACGTGCCGGAGTGGGGCAGGTCGCCTGTCCCCAGGGTAAGGGTGAGGTTCTCGGCAGGCAGCGTCACCAGCACTATATCCAGGGTGAAGGTTGCGCCGAGGGGGGCGGCTCCGCCGTCAACCACCACATAAAGCGAGGTGTAGGTTGACGTGGCCGTGCAGCTCTCGTTGGTGGTGCCACCGTTGATGCTGGAGCACAGCAGGGTGGTCATGGCCGCGTCGTCATACACATACAGATCGGCATTGTCGCTCAGGCCGGTCATGGAGACCGTGTAATCGAAAGAAGCGGCGACACCGGTAATATTGTATGTTGACTCAACGTTATCCACCGTTCCGGAATGCGGAAAGTCTACCCCGTAGGCCAGGGTGAGGTTCTCGGCGGGCTCACCGGTCACCACCTCGACTACGTTCAGGGTATAGCTGGAGCCGTTTCCTCCCACTTTGGACCCGTTGACCTCGATGTATATGGAAGTCGTAGTGGCGGTGGCGTTGCAGGATTCTACTCCTGTTCCGGTCACGCTGGAGCACAACAGGGTGGACTTGGTGTTGTTGGTGTATACATACAGGTCGGCATCCTTGTTTGCATCAATAGAAACCGTATATGCGGTGGAGGCGGTAACGCCATTGACCTGGTATGTGGAAAGGCCGCCCGCGCCCACAGTCCCCGACCAGGGGAAGTTCGTGGGATAGGTCAGAGTCTGGTTCTCGCTAACCAGCGCCTGGACAGGCGTGGAGTAGGAGAACATTCCCAGGAGGGCCATTGCGGCGATACTGATCAGAATACGGCACTTCATGGCGTCCCTCCGTGAAAGATGGCAATGGACTTGGTCAGTTTGCTGGTAACGTAGACATCCCCGGCGCCGTTGGTCACAACGTCCTGGGGAAAGCGAAGGTCGCTGACAAATGCATCTCCGGTACCCAGAAGCTCAACCAGCTTCAGGGTGTCCCGGTCAACCACGATCACCTGTTTTCTAAAGACATCCGCAAAGTATATGCGGGAACCGTCTGTTGCAATTCCGTTGGGCGCTCCAAAGCTGATTTCGCTTGAGCCGCCGGATATGGTGGCCACCTTGTTGCCGGTGTAGGTGTAAATCTGCACGGCGGAAGGGATGGATCCGAAGGATTTTCTTTTCCCGTTCTCGGTCACCAGCACCTCGCCGCGCGCGGGATTGACCGCCAGCGAGGTCGGGCTCAGAAGCTCCCCTTTGCAGATGACTCTTATCAGGGTCCTGGTCACAACGTCATATACCTTGATATCTCCCACCTTGCCATCCAGCGCGAACAGCAGGCCGGCTTCAGTATCCACCGCCAGGTCTGCCGGAATGCCGATTTCGCCCTGGCGGGCCAGCAGGTCAATGCCCTCACCGGTATTGCTGAAAACCTTGATGACCGCCGGCTTTCTGGTTCCCACATATATCTCGTTCTCGCGGGAGGCCACCGATATGGGTGTGCCGACAACCCGCATGGACTGATCGGGCCGCAGGTCCATCGGGTCGATGCGCACCACCATGCCGGTCTTGCTGTCGGTAACCAGCAACCAGCCGTCCTGGGTCATGTGCATCCGGTTGGGTGCAACGAGCTTGCGCGCAGGCCCCTTGAACATGGGGGAGATGGAAGTCTCCTTGGCCTTGGCATCGGGATTGGTGCCCGGCAGGGTAATGTCGATGGCATCATCAACTCCATTGTCGCCATTGATGACACCCGTCGCCGGAGTTCCGCTCGTGTCGTCATTCTGACAGCCGGCCAGGGCCAGGGCTATCATCATGATGCAGCACGCTGTTAGATTCTTGCGCATTTTTTCACCTCTTCCGGATTTTTTTATCATGTTCAACCATACAATACCGGCTGCTGGCCTGGAACCGGAGAAACATTATGGTTTCTGCGCTTCCACCCTTGGCTTAGCGCCCTCGGGTTGCCGCCTTCTGTAATAAAAACTTGATTTTGTTTCTACCCCTCCTGTGGTTATGCAGTTTGTATAGTATGCTATCGCAGTGTTGTTTGCAAGAAAAAAGTATAATTGAGACACAAGGCCTGCGGAGGGGATACAAGCCAGCAGAGCTTATTTCAAGATTTCCATATAAAAAATCGGCGCTATTTCAGACGCTTCACATTTTTCAAATCGCGGGAGTGTTTTTTTTTGCGTCACCCCCTGCCGGTGCGATCACACCTTTTTCCCGTTCCCACAAAGCCCAAAGAGGCCTTCCGCGCCCCCCGGGTTCCTAATACCCCAGCCCTGAGCAGCCGGTGTATAATAAAAACGGAGGGAGTCGGCCCCGGGTGATCGAGGGGCTGGAAGGCCAGTGCACATACGCGAGGTTTCCATGAAGAGGGAGACTGGCGGATCACCGATAGGACACATACATGAGGTGCATGGGCCGGTGGTGGATGTATCCTGCCGATGGATGCCCCCTCAGCACCGCAACCTTTTCACCTATAACCGGGACTGCCTTTACAACTTCGAGGTTTATCGCCAGCTGGACGAGAAGAAAGTCCGGGTGATTACCCTGAACCCTACGGCCGGGCTGCACCGGGGCCAGCCGGTCTATGACTCCGGGGGCCAGTTGCGGGTTCCGGTCTCCCCCGGATGCCTGGGAAGACTGGTGAATGTTTCCGGCGCCCCGCTGGACGGCGGGGATGAACTGGAGGCAGTTGACTTCAGGGATCTTCTCAGACCCTCGCACCAACTGCACGAGATGGTGCATGTCCAGGAAATGCTCCCCACGGGAATCAAGGTGATCGACCTGTTGTGCCCTTTCGTGCGGGGCGGCAAGACCGGCCTTTTCGGAGGTGCCGGAGTAGGCAAGACGGTGCTGATCATGGAATTCATGCACTCGGTGGTCACCCTTCACCAGGGGGTGTCAGTGTTTGCCGGGGTGGGCGAGCGTATCAGGGAGGGGCACGAACTCTGGCACGAGATGCGCGCTGCGGGGGTGATGCCCCGCAGCCTGATGGTATTCGGGCAGATGGACGAATCGCCCGGCGTCCGGTTCCGGGTGGGGATGACCGCGCTGACCTATGCCGAATACCTGCGCGACACGCTGGGCGAGGAGGTGATGTTCCTGGTGGACAACGTCTTCCGCTATGTGCAGGCCGGTTCGGAGATTTCCGGAATGCTGGGGCGGATGCCCGCCACCATGGGCTACCAGCCCACCCTGCTCAGCGATGTCTCCGAACTCATGGACCGCATCTGTTCCACCGCCAGGGGGGCCATCACAGCCGTGCTGGCCATCTACGTTCCCGCAGACGACATGACCGACCCGGCCATAGTGGCCATCCAGACCCACCTGGACACCAGGGTCGCCCTTTCCAGGGGCCAAGCCGGTCAGGGCTTTTATCCGGCTGTGGACCCCCTGAACTCCGGCTCCAGGATCATGGACCGGAACATACTCGGGGACCGGCATTACACCATCGCCGAGGGAGTCCGGGAATCCCTGTCGCGCTACAAGGAACTGGAGGAAATAATCACCATGCTGGGAATGGAGGAGCTTTCCCCGGCAGATCGCCGGATCGTGCTGCGGGCGCGCAAGCTCCAGCGCTACCTCACCCAGCCGCTGCACGTTACCGCCCAGCATATCGGAATCAGCGGACAGTCGGTGCCCCTGGATGTGCTGCTGAAGGACTGCGACGGGTTCCTGACAGGCCGGCATGACGATGTATCAGAGTCGGCCTGCTATATGCGGGGCGCCATGGAGAACTGAAGGGCAAGGGAGCAGGGCCATGAATTCATACACCATGCACCTGCGGGATGTCATGAAAGCCCGGGATATCGTCGGGGTGACCTGCTTTGTGGGTGAAACCGAGGACGGGGCCTTCGGAATCCTGCCCGGTCATGAGAGAGCCATCATCCAGCTATCCTATGGCCTGGCCCGCTACCGCCAGGACGGTCCGGACTGGCAATACCTGCTCCTCCCCGGTGGAGTCCTGTATTTCCAGGGGGAAGACATGACCATCATGTCCCGGCATATCTTCCAGTCAGATGACCTGGGGACGGCCCTGGGAGAAATGGAAAACAGGCTCAGGGCCGAGGAGCAGTCACTGGAGAACCTGAAGGCGAACCTGCAGCACCTGGAGCAGGAGATGATGCGAAAACTTTGGAGGCTGGAAACAGGGAGCGGAATGAAATGACAGACATGGAACGGCTCAAGGGCAGTGCGGGCCGCAAAATCAAACTGATCAGGAAGGCGGAAGGGGAAAAGGGGGCCTTCTGGAGCCACGCGATCTATCTGGGCAACCTGGGACTGCTCATCGCGGCCCCAATAGTGGGTGGAGCCTATCTTGGTCTGTGGCTCGATAAAAGCCGGGACAGCTTCTTCTGGACCCCATCCCTCATCATGACCGGAGCGGTGGTGGGGGCGGTGAACGCGTACCTGTTCCTCAGGGAGTGAAATCATGGAAAGCCATGGCGCACAAGGCCACTGGGTGCTGACCCTGGGACCGCTGGAAATAGGCTGGGAGGTGTTGACCACCTGGCTCATCATGGCCCTGCTGGGGCTGGGCAGCTGGCTGCTTACCCGCCGCTTCACGGATGACCCGGGGCGCCTGCAGACCATGACCGAGGGGATCATCAGCGTCATCGAGGGAGCCATCGAGGCCGTGCTGCCCGGCCACACCTGGCGGGTCCTGCCCTTTGTGGGAACCCTGTGGATATTCCTGACCGTGGCCAATCTGATCGGGCTGGTCCCGGGATTGGATAGCCCCACCACCGAGATATCGGTGACCGGCGCACTGGCCATCCTGGTGTTCATGTCGGTGCACTGGTTCGGCATACGCTCCGAGGGGCTATGGGGATATTTGAAGCATTACGTTTCACCCAGCCCCCTGCTGCTCCCCTTTCACATTATTGGCGAGATCACCCGGACCCTGGCCCTGGCGGTGCGCCTGTTCGGCAACATCATGAGCATGGAAAACGCGGCCCTGATCATTCTTATGGTGATGGGATTCCTGGCCCCCATCCCGATCCTGATGCTGCACATTATCGAGGCCCTCGTGCAGACATATATTTTCGGCATGCTGGCCCTGATCTTCATAGCCGGGGCCATTTCCAGCCAGGGCAAACCCTCATCCCGGAGAGAGCCATGAGCGATCAAGTTTTGTTCATAACCGCTTCCACACTGGGGGCGCTGTTCACCATTGTGCTGGGGACTATGCTGCCCGCCTGGGCCATGGGCAAATCCATCAGCCAGGCGCTGGACTCCCTGGCCCGCCAGCCGGAGGCGGAAAAACAGATCACCAGGACCCTGTTCATCGGCCTGGCGATGATCGAATCCCTGGCCATCTACTGTCTGGTGATCGTGCTGATCGTCATATTCCGCAACCCCCTGATAGAGTACCTCGCCCGGTGAACGGGTGGGCCGGCATACCACCGGGAGCGGCTGGCCCAAAGGACAACAGCCATGGAACTCAACTGGAGCACATTCATCCTGGAAATCATCAACTTCCTGGTGCTGGTGTGGATATTAAAGCGTTTCCTATACCGGCCGGTGCTGGAGGCCATCGAAGCCCGGAAGAATAGAATTGCCCAGGAAAAGCAGCAGATTGACGCCCTGAAGGAGGAAACGGAGCGGCTGAACCGGGAGACACAAAATAAAAAGAACCTGTGGGAGGAGGAAAAGGAACAACGCCACCATGCCCTGATTGAGGAAATAGCCGCCGAGCGGGAATCGCTGATGGAGCAGCTGCACACTGAACTGGAGCAGGAGCGCAGGCGCCAGGAAAACCTGGACCGCGCCCGGCGCGCGGAAATCAACCGCAAGATGGAGGCCCAGGCCCTCCGGCAGGGGGGGCGGTTCGTTTCCCGGCTCCTGGAGCGGCTGGCCTGCCCGGAGCTGGAGGCGCGCCAGATAGAACTGCTGATGGAGGAACTGCACCGGCTGCCCCCGGAAAAGGCCCGCACCATTCAGACCGCCATGGAGGAAGACGGCGGCGACATCAAGGTTTTCAGCGGCTTTACCATCCCCGGAGAAACCCGGGAGCAGCTGAGCGAGATCCTGCAACAGGTGGCCGGTCCGGCCCGGGTGAGCTTCCACAAGGATGAGAGCCTGCTTTCCGGTGTGTCGGTGCATGTGGGCTACTGGGTGCTGGAGGCCAACCTTAAGGATGAGATGAAGTTCTTCATGGACATAGTGGATGATGAACACTGATAAAGACAACCAGGAATCCACCGGGCGGACCGCGCCTGAGAACCCGGGCAGGGTCTCCCTGCTGAACCTGCAGGAAGGCCGCATCAACGACTACCACCCCGGCCTGCGCTTCGAGGAGCGGGGGATGGTGCATTCGGCGGGTGACGGCATCGCCTGGATCAAGGGGCTCCCCTCGGCCTGCATGGACGAGTACATCACCTTTTCCGACGAGGGAGCCGGGCTCGTGTTTCAGCTTTCGCCGGACAGGGTGGGGGTGGTGCTGCTGCGCCAGGGAAAAGCACTGGGGGTGGGCAGCGAGGCCTTCTGCAGCCACCGCACCATCAGCATCGGGGTGGGCGATGCCCTACTGGGGCGGGTGGTGGACCCCCTGGGCCAGCCGCTGGACAACACTCCTGCCCCGGAATGCACGCGTCACCGTGAACTGGACGTGCCGTCCCCACCCCTGCTGATGCGCGATTTCGTTACCCGCCCCCTGTACACGGGCATCAAGCTGGTGGACACGATGATCCCCATCGGCCGGGGCCAGCGCCAGCTGATCATCGGGGACAACGGAGTGGGCAAGACCAGCCTGGCCCTGGATACGGTGCTCAACCAGAAGGACCAGCGGGTAAGATGCGTGTATGTGCTGATCGGGCAGAAGAAGTCCACCGTGGTGCAGGTGCTGGAAACCCTGCGCAGCCGCCAGGCCCTGGACTACACCACCCTGGTGGTGGCCGAGGCCATGAGCCTGCCGGGGCTGAAGTACCTGGCGCCGTTCGCCGGGGCCGCCATCGCTGAGGAATGGATGTGGGATGGCCACGACACCCTGGTGATCTATGACGACCTTTCCACCCACGCCCGCACCTTCCGGGAGCTTTCACTGCTGCTGCGCCGCCCCCCGGGGCGCGAGGCCTACCCGGCGGATATCTTCTTCCTCCACTCCCGGCTCCTGGAGCGGGCCACCTGTCTCCACCGGGATCAGGGAGGAGGCAGCATGACGGCCCTGCCCCTGGTGGAAACCAAGCAGGGGGAACTGGCCACCTACATCCCCACCAATCTGATCTCCATCACCGACGGGCAGATATTCCTGGATCAGCGGCTGTTCTCCGCCGGCTTTCTGCCGGCCATTGATGCCACCCGCTCGGTGTCGCGCATCGGAGGCAAGGGGCAGCACTCGGTGATCAAGGAGGCGGCGGGCCAGATGAAGCTGGACTTCCTGCAGTTTTTGGAACTGGAGGTATTCACCCGGTTCGGCTCACGCCTGGAGGGAGGGGTGGAGGAAAAACTGAACAAGGGCAGGCTTCTGCGGGAGATACTGAAGCAGGAGCGGCTGAGGACCGTGCCCATCGAGTTTCAGCTCGCCTGGATGCTGGCCTACAGCATGGGGCTGCTGGATCGTGTCCCGCCCCAGACAGTTCCCCGGGCTCTTGAGCGCATCCAGGAGCTGACCGCCGAGTCGGGACTGGGCCTGGAGGACGCCCGGGAAACATGGGAGCTGAACCTGAGAAAATGGCTTGCCCCAAGCGAGGAGCAGGAGTATGACCAAGCGCCAGGAAATGGATCATCAGCTCAAGACGCTGAATGAGATCAAGAGCATCATGACCGCCATGAAGAACCTGGCCATGGTGGAGATCAGAAAGATTCAGCACCGGCAGCAGGCCCAGAGGCAGCTTTCGGCTTCGGTGGCCGCTACGGTGAGCGACTTTCTGGACTTTCACCCTCCTCCCGGAGACCGCCGGGATAGGCCCGCGCGGGTGTACGTCCTGGTGGGCTCGGAGCGGGGGTTCTGCGGGGGATTCAACGAATCGCTCCTAAGGGAGTTCCGCCAGCACCTGCTAAAGGAACAGCCCGCCGTTGCGGGGGTGATTCTCATCGGAAACAAGCTGGGAGCCCTGCTGGAAGACGACTGGCCTGTGCTGCGGCAGCTGGACGGCGCCTCTGCCGCCGAGGAGGTGCCCCGGGTGTTCTCCACCCTGCTGGAGTGCCTGGGGGAACTGGCGCTGCCCCGGGAGGCCGGGGAAGGGCGGGACATACCGGAACTGTTCGCGTTGCACCACGACCATGACACCAGGGCCGTGGAAGTGGTCAACCTGCTGGACCTGCCCCGCCGAGACACCCCGGCCCACGGCAGCCCTCCCTGTCTGCTCCGCCCGGCGCACGAGGTCTTGCAGGGTCTGGTGGAGCACCACCTGATGTCGGTGTTCACCAGAATCTTCCACACCTCGCTGATGGCCGAGATGCGCTCCCGGCTCAGCCACATGGAAAGCGCTACCAGCCGCATCGAGACCCGCACCGGCGAGCTGATCATCCGGCGCAATATGCTGCGGCAGGAGGAAATCACCCAGGAAATAGAGATCATCCTGCTCAGCGTGATGGATGCCCAGGGCGAATAGCGCCGGAAAAGTTGGGGTTTTCCCCCCGCGGCGGTAAAATCACCGCAACGGCAGATTCACAGGCACCCAGACCACAGGCACCCAGACCACAGGCACCCAGACCACTGGCACCCAGAGATCGG
>Ga0224501_10002109_pt1 | contig 15518 bp, 13 predicted proteins | sample SF_Oct11_sed_USG_4_FD_169105 | JGI IMG/M metagenome (GOLD analysis project Ga0224501, IMG submission 169105) | Sediment microbial communities from San Francisco Bay, California, United States - SF_Oct11_sed_USGS_8_1 | ecosystem: Environmental > Aquatic > Marine > Sediment | place: USA... | reverse complement strand
TGGCGACCCAAATAAACCCATTGGTTCCTTTATTTTTATGGGGCCAACGGGAGTCGGGAAGACGGAGTTGGCCAAAGCGCTGGCGGAAGTAATGTTCAATGATGAAAAATCCATCGTTCGTATTGATATGAGCGAATACATGGAAAAACATGCGGTGGCCAGGCTCATCGGGGCGCCTCCGGGATATGTGGGCTATGATGAAGGCGGCCAGTTAACTGAGGCAGTGCGCCGCAAGCCCTTTTCGATCGTTCTTTTTGATGAAATTGAAAAGGCCCATCCGGAAGTCTTTAATGTGCTTCTGCAGGTGCTCGACGATGGGCGCCTGACAGACAGCAAGGGGCGCGTGGTCGATTTCAAGAATACGATTATCATCATGACCTCCAACTTGGCGAGTGACGTCATTCAAAAGTACGCCAACGACACGGCCAGCGAAGAAATGATGGTAGCTAAGCTAGAAAAAGATGATAAGAAGAGGGCAGATGCATACAAAAAAGCCCGAAAGGATATGGTGGATGAAGTACATCAGGTGCTCAAACATTCTTTTAAGCCGGAGTTTTTGAATCGCATCGACGACATCATCATTTTTGAAAGCCTAACTCTGGAGGAAATCACACGTATTGTGGATATACAGGTAGGCCGCCTTCAGAATCGTCTGGATGAAAAGAAGCTGACACTTGAAGTAAGCAAGAAGGCGAAGGATCACTTAGCCAAGCATGGTTTTGATCCCAGCTTTGGCGCCAGGCCCCTGAAGCGTTATATTCAGCAAACAATTGAGAATCCACTGGCTATGATGATTCTGGAAGGAAAGACTCAAGAGGGGGCTACGATTCTCATTAGTGAAAAGGATGACACACTTGACCTGAAGGTGGCCTAGAAGCAAAAAGGAGGAAATATATTAAGAACTTAAATATATTTTTGTCAATCTATATGACATTGACATAACTACTAAAATGGTGTACATTACGCACCATTCTTAAGATTTCTCATTATGACCACAAAAAATATGGAAGCTTCTGCTTCGACAAATGAAGTTAAGGTTTGGGTTGAAGTCCGAACCAAGGAGACCATGTTGGAGCAACGGGGCAACGTGACCAAAATCCTTTTTCATGAAGGCAAAAGGGGTCCTAACGATGGCCTCTTCGTGCAAGTCTCTATGCCACGAGAGGCCCTTGAATTGCAATCTGAAACCTTTGTAGATTCAGCCAGAAAAGCCATGAGGGAACAGGGATATGGAAAGAAAGTATTTGTGTGCAGAAAACAACAAGTGCCAGGTGATCCTGAAATTGGATCCCTTATTCCTCTGGATAATCTAGAAATACTTCCGTCATGGGATCACGTGGGCGATAGTTAGCGATCAAACTATCCTGTGGTATAATTCTAATCCAAAATTACTAATTATATTATTATGAAAACTATAACTAGACTCCTCCTCGTTGGCCTACTGGTAACAAGTCTTATTCCAGCCGGTCTCGCTACCGAAGCAAGCCCCATTCGCATTCAATCCCTTACCGTGGAAACAGTAAATAGTATCGCGCGAGGTGAAGTCTATGTATGTAATACCTCGGGCAGTACCATGCGCTTTGTACTGGAAGCCAAGAATCTGGATATGAATCGGCTTTACCGCAGGCGTCTACAGATGAATGCGGGAAGCTGTCAGGGGTTTGATCTGAAGTTTGCGGATGATTTCGCGCAGATCACACAGGCTGGTGATAGCATTCGCGTGGTTGCGAAAAAGATGCGGGCGGAAAGATCTTCTGGAAAATTTGACCTCTCTGATCCGGTTGTGACTGAAGTTGAGGAAGCCGACAGACACCCATCAAATTGCGGTGATGAGGAGGATGGAGACCGAATTTACACCCCTTGCGCGGGCGACTTTGTTAATCACGAACCAAGCGGCCTTCGGGTAAAGGTGAAGTCCGTTAACCGGGATTACGCAGAGGTGCTGGTTGCCCATATTCGATGGGGCGGTGTGAAGCGATTCCGCGTCCGAAAGAATTCCGGAAAATTAGTGGTAGCAGGAAATACCGGTCACAGCAGAGTGGAAATCAATAATCTGCTCGGCGAAAACCGATCTGATTTTTTCCTGCAGCTCAAAACCCGCTAATAAGAACCTAGAATTTTAAGATTTGCCACAAGGTCCTTGATCTGATCGAGGACCTTTTTGCTTGCAGGGTGATTCAGGTTTTTTTCAAAATCGATGTAAAAAACGTACTCGCCGCGAACTTTGGCGCTGGGCCGGGACTCGATTTTACTCAGATTGATACCGGCATGAGCAAAAGCCTGTAGAATAGCATTCAGGGAGCCAGGGGAATCCTTTTTAAAATGAAAGGCAATTGAGGTTCTTTTGGAAGCGCGGGATACTTTTGGGGTCCTGCTTTTGCGGATCAGGGCAAAGTAGGTGGTGTTGGCTTTGTCGTCTTCCACGGAAGGCTCGATGACCTCCAGTCCATAAGCCTTTGCCGCCAGAGGTGAGGCCAGAGCGGCGCCATCATCCCTGCCTTCTGCCAACAGGCGTTCCAGGGCGGCCGTCGTACTGGACACCGGTATTAAGGCTGCCTTTGGTAGTTTCTTTTTGATGAACTGGCGACTCTGGAGGAGGGGTTGGTTGTGGGAATAAAGTGTGCGGATTTTTTTGAGAGGAATTTTTTTTCGCCCAATAAGACAGAGCTGAACCGGCTGAGCGATCATCTTTTCGATGAAAAGTTTTCCTTCATAAAGCTCATCAAGAGTTTCGCGAACAGAACCGGTAGTGCTATTTTCAACAGGAACCAGTGCCTCTTTGATTTTGCCCTTAGCCACCAGTTCAAAGGCCTCCGCGATGGAGCTCGCGTACCAGGCTTTGGCTTTCTTTGAATATCTCTGCAGGGCCATGTCCGAATAAGTGTTGCGGGGGCCAAGCACAACGATATCGCAGCCCTTGGGGTTGAGCCTGGCTTCAAAAATTTTTCTTTTTTGTGGAAGCTTGAGGTATCGAATCAAGCGATCACTTTCCTCCATTGCACGCCCTTTGAAATCACCCAGATACTTGGCGTTCATCTCAAAAAATTTCTGATTTTCCTTTTGAACACCGGCTTCGATATTTGAAAGCAGCTGCTCGCAGCTTTTCATGAAGTCCTGAAGAGCTTTCAGGTTCATTTTATTGTGCATCTGCATGCTGGTGTAAAGCCTGGCGTCCTGATTGAGAATACGCCCCATCATGTAAAGTTCCAGCATGTAGACAGGACTGGGGTACTTGATAAACTCTTTGATGGGTATGCCGGATTTCCGCAGAGTGTCCGTCATCGCGATGTCCGCGAAGTGATTGAGTGTTTGAATGTATGCCATGAGTTGGTCATGTTTTTTGGCAGCGAGCACTTCAACAATCGCCCCCGACGATTCCAGTAGCTGAGTCAGCCACTTCTGCCAGGATTTGCCTCGGCCAGGGCTCAGTACCACAATTTGCCCCTCGAGTTTTGCGGTGGGACCAAAGAGCGGGTGACAACCCAAATAGGAGGCCTTTGTCTTTTTGAGCTCATCCATTGGACCCACTTTGACTGAAGTCAAGTCCATGAGTAGGCCGGACTTCTTTACATATGGCGCGACCTCACGAATAACTTCATCTGTATTTTCAATGGAAACTGAAACGATCACCACATCAGCTTTTTTGGCTAGCTCACGGTTGCTGAGCCTGGTTCTTCGGTCGCTTATCAGAACTTCAAAACCATTTTTGCGAAAGAAGTCTGCGAAATAGGCTCCCATTTTTCCTTTTCCACCAATGATTCCAATGACCTTCTGCATGATTTAAATCTAGCAAAAAGAAGCGGGTGGGACAATGATGAGGTGGCCTATTTATTGGTGACGATTCTTTCCTCGGCTACCTCCCCCGATTGCATCGGGGGAGTCGCGCAGCCGGGATGATGTTTTTTCTGTGTTGGAATTTTTTTCTTGGCACTGAGGTAATCTTTACACCTTGCATGGCAACGTCTACCTGTCGGTAGACTTACTCATCTGCCGTTGGCACTGCTTAAGCTTACCGAAAGGTAAGCGTCTTTTCTTCAGGGAATCGCCACCATCCTCTGTGACAAGGCGGGGTAAGGAATTTTGGGGTCTGGGGTTCTTTGGCCTTCGGGAGCTGGGAAAAGGTATAAAGTTGACTAGGCTTCAAAGAACCCCAGGGTTTTGCGCAACTTTCCCAAAAGTTGCAAAAAGACATTCACTTAACAGAAATAAACCTCCCATGACCGCGAGGATCCCGCTACGCGGGATGTGGTCATTCGAGAAGTCTCCACCAATAAAATAGGCAAACTTGCTACTTTATATCTTCCGGGCTGATGTTGATTAGGCTGAAAAGCTGTTTTTCTAAATCTTCATTCGCTTTCTCGACTTCCAAATAGATAGCTTTTTGCTCCTCGTTATCGTGGTTACCATAGCGTTCGCGGCCGTCATGGAAGCGTTCTTTTAGGCTGACGATTTCATCATGTTTCACTCGTTTATCGGCATAGTAGACGATTGCGATTTCCAGCAGGCTAAACTTTTCGGCCTCATCCAGAATGGCGGTGGATCTGTGGAGCCTTATGATTTCCGCGGTCTTATTGTAGCCTTCTTCCAGCAGGGATCCGGCAGCGGCGTCACCATGATTCATGCCCTTAAACTGTTGGCGCAGGTCCTGCCATCTGGACCACTTTTCATCCGTGATCTCTTCATCGAATTTGGATTTTTCCAGACTCAGAAAATCGACTACACGGGCCATATCGTGTAGGAGGGCCGCGGTATTGAGCAGGTTGAGGTCGACAAGGATGTTCTTTTCGTTCAGGGCGCGCCCTATTTGAAGGGCCACTTTTGCCACCTGTTTTTGATGCGCGCGGACATGCACGGGGCAGGTCCAATCTTCCCACAATTTTTCAACCAGGGCTTCGGGGGCAATACCGTTATCAAAGAACTCAAAGCTGATTTCGTGGTGGTCTACTTCTCCGACAAAATCTACTCGTACGTATTCTTTGGGGTGGAGTCCGGCCAGGCGATCCGCCCACTCGATGACGTTGATGACATGAGGGTTATGGAGACTGTCTTCCAGGCCGATGGAAAAAAATTCATCCCCGTGATTCAGGCGATAAAGATCGTAGTGGTAAAAGCGTAGGTTACCTTCCAAGTCATACTGATTTACGTAGGTGAAGGTCGGGCTTTTGATCATTTCATCAATCCCAAGGCCCTTGGCGATGCCTTTGGTGAAATGGGTTTTGCCGGCACCAAGTTCACCAAAAAGAAGGACTGCCTGGCCCGGCTTCAGCCGAGCCGCGAGCTGGATTCCCAGTTCAATGGTTTCTTCCGGTGAGCGAGTTTTGAAAACAGTTTTCATGCCGGATTAGTATAGCGAACTTTTAGGTTTTGCGAATAGTTTCTGCGATCACCAAAGCAACCAGAAAGGTACCGATGTAGCTGGTCCAAAACAGGTGGTCAAAGGAAGCAATAATCATGAGTGCAAAGAGAGGCAGAATGCGCAGCTTGCGTCGAAAATTGAAGAAGTGATCCTCGTGAAAAAATTGATAAAACAGATAAACAATAGTGACTAGCAAAAGGAGAAGTCCCTGGAGGCCGGTTTCATTCAGCACTAGAAAGTAAACGTTATGGACTGGCTGAATTTCCCAGGGGTTTAGCTTCCTGTCAGCAAAGTTTTCCATCTCGAGCGTGAAGTTGAAGGTGCCGACGCCCCAAGGCTGAGTAGAGAACATGCTCCGACTGATATCCGTTAATTCCAGGCGCTGGGTAATGGAAGGTGCTTCGGAATTCAGAGCTGAGCCGCGGAAAAAGAGTGCCCCATTCCCTGCGAGCAGGATGGCGAGGAGTGATAGGGACAGCCATTTTTTGTAGCTGACTGTTTTCAGGAAAGTTAAAAGAATCAGGATGCCAAAAGTGAGAATGGCTGTGAGCTGAGCCGCCTGGGAGGCGCTCAGGTAAATCCCGGCTGTGAGGATGATGAGCCAAAACGGGAGTGCCGCCTTTTTTAAATAGGGCAGACTCAAAAAGAGAAGTGCCAACAGGTAGGCTCCAAAAATGTTGGGGTGCAGGAAGGTGCCGTAGGGGCGAATTTGCTTGGCACCATCTGGCAGGTCCGTTTTGGCGACGTTCAGAATGTCGGGGCCGATGGCCGGTTCACCCAGAAAAGCAAGGCCCAAAGAATGATTGAGCCTCACCTGCACGTAACCCAAAACAAGCTGAAAGACGGCACCATAAAGAAGCCAGTGAATGGTCGTTCGGAGCGGGATGATTTCCCGGTGCAGTAAGAAAACGAGCATGCCCAGCTCCATCATTCGCAAAGCAAAGAAGGCAAAAAGTGTGAACTGGCCGGCAAAATAACTGACTGCCAGGGCATTTAAGAGGAAGGCGATAAAGAATAGTAAGCCGAGGCTGGGTCGCAGGAATTTTTGGAGCGCCTTTCGTCCGTCTTTTTGAAAGAGATTCAGGGTGAAAATGAGAATGAGAAGTGCCTCCGGCAAAAACAGAAAACCGGTGACCCAGGGATTGAATTGTCCAAAACGATAACTAAGGCTTTCAAATAAAATCAGGTGCCGCGAAAAAGGAAGGGTGAAGAGGAGGGCTGGCCAAAGGTATTTGATGGATCTTGATAACATTAGATGCCACAGTCGGTGCCTATATCAATCAGTTCGCGTTCTTTTTGGAGAATGCAGGTAATCTTTTGCTGGGCATCGGTGAGGGCTTGTTCCGGTGTGGCAATGTTTTTGACCACCTCATCGATGGCAGCTGCGAATACTTTTCTGTAGGCGCTGTCATTATAAATCACTATGCTCTTGGCAAAAGGTGCCTGGTAGGCAAAAGCTCCAAAGAGGGGTTCTGTTTGCTGCTCTGCTACCATGTCTTTACGGCTGGTGGGGCGGTTCGTCTTTTTGTGGTAGGTCTGGAGGGCATCACTGCTGGTCAGGTATTGCACCAGATCCCAGGCCTCTTTGGGCATGTCGCTGGTGCGGGCAACGACAAGGGGGAAGTAGCTGGCAAAAGCATCTCTGCGGGTGGCCTCTGTACTACTGACCAACTGTGGAAAGGGGGCAATGCCTACGTCGCCTACGTCGATGTGGGTGTTACCTGCACGCTGTTCTTGCTGGATGGACAGATCGATAATGTCGTAAAGGTAAGGATAGCCGATGATCATGCTGACCTTACCCCGAACAAAGGGGTTTACCTCTTTTTCTTCCGGTGCGAAACCGGTGATGTACTCGTTCCAGCTGTAGTTTCGGTAACTTGGAAGCGCAAAGCTGGTAAAAAGCTCAAAGGCTTCTACACCCGGTTTATCGCTACCGCCAACCCCATTCTGGTTAGTGGCGAAGATGGCCCGCTCGTGCTTTTCATCATAAAACTCAGTGCCGAATTGCAGCATAATGGCATAGAGGATATCGACCGCGCTGGAGATGTTATCGGAGCGGCCAAGGGCAATGCCGGCCAGAGCGAAACGTTCCGGACTGTTGTTCTTTTTGGTAAGTTGAGTGGTTTGCTCCTTGATGTCCTCCCACAAATTACCGGGCTTATCGCTGGTGGCAATCAGGTCTTTGAAGTGTTGCTTGTTGTAAAAAATAGCCAGATTGTCCATTGAAAGCGGCATGCCATAAATCTGTTCGTTGATGATGAGATCATCGGCGGCAGCTTGAAAGTAGGTTTGACGGAAAAGCTCCGGCGTCATCACAATGCGCTGGTCGAGTGGAAGTGGGAAGAGCTTCTTGTAGTGCTTCGGCATCCACGAGTTGTGCACCATGAAAACATCGGGGCCTTCGCCCTCCGCAATCTCGTTGATGACCAGATCTTCGTACTCCTCCAGGCTGACAAACTTTTTGGTGCGTACCACAACGCCCGGATTGTTAGATTGAAACGCCTGAATCTGCTCCTTAAAATCATCCGTGTTGTCGTGCACAATCCATAAATCAAGTTCACGGAGGCCTGTTTGAGTATCACGCTCTTCTTCGAAAGGACAATCATCTCGGTAGTCGCTGGTGCCGGGAATGTTTTCGGTTGGTTTGGGGCATTTCTTTTTACAGCCCGTCAAAAAAAGCGGGGCCATAAGGACCACCAGAACAACGAGAATTTTGAATGATTTCTTTTTCATTTTTTGACTTTCAGCTTGGCTATAAGTGTACTGCAGAGCCAGCTAAAAGGCAAATTTATTCGGTTCTGAAACCTGGCCTTACTTCGGCATTGGAACATCGATTCAGTTCTTCTCCGTGCTTTATCTGTTTGTCGGCCAGATAAACAAGTGTCGAAAGTAGCTCTTGGAGGGCGCCTTTCTTCCCCTCACTATCCTCTTCATGTCTCAACAATTCATACCAACCCTTCACTAGCTCATCATTCGTATTCGCAAGGGCCATGGGCTTCTTTGGTAGACAGGCGCTTTGATCTTTAGTAGGGTCAAAGTTGGAGTTAATACGTTGAAAGGCCTCTACCGCTTTGTAGGCCTGCCTTCTTTGAATGGCAGCCTCTAGGTGCCAATTCGCGAACTCCATTAGCGTGCGAACTACCTCCACATGCATCAGGCTGGATGGCCTTCTTTCAAGTGGTGCACTCGCCTTGTCACACTCGTATGGAGGTGGCTCCAGAGCTTTTTCGACTGCCGGGTAATCATCAAAGCGCGTTTCGTGATAGCCTGCCAAAAGAGGGTCCTTCGGTATGATTTGTACCAATCTCTCAGCCTTTTCAATTACAGCGTTTCCAGTGGCAACAGCACCTGTCTCCTTGGCCAGTTTCGATTCCTTGATTACAAGTTTTTCCACAGCAGTCATCATTTTACGGGCCGTTTTTTCCAGGTCCGGCCAGAGTATTCTAAGATCAGTGTTGACCAGAAGATTTTGATCGTGAATTTCCCGAACTTCTTCTAGCTGATCCGCGTTGGGTGTCGAGGTGGAATAGAGAAGATTGAGGGCAAGCTCTCTTTGCTTCGTCAGAGCTAGTTCATCCCGAATTTCCCTCCAGCTTAGTTTGGCCAACTCAAAAACAGGTGAGCTGGTGGGCACGTTCTTTCCTTCTTTTTCAAACTTGCCGGCAACATCGTGTTGTGGATAGCTGTACGGAAACTTTTCCAGTATTCCATATAATGGATGTCCTTCGACAATTTCGCACGAGTTTAGGCTTTGAAAGTAGGCCTCTTTCTGACCTGCGTAGGCGTCACCATTCACATAGTCATCCTTGGTCAATTGCTCTATCTGAGGCCTCACGGTTGGTGTAACGGGGGCAGGGGTCGACCCGCAGGCAGTTATAGCTCCCGCCAGGATAGGTCCGAACATTTGCCGTATACGGCTTGGTAAAGCCAATTTAGGGCTTGTTTTTTGAGTCGATTCCGGGGCTGTAAGTTCAAATTTTCGAGCTGCCATAAAAAAGAGGCTACATAAAGGTATACTATTTTACCAAAATATACCTTTTTGTCAAGATCTCTTCTGTTTAGTCCCTTTCAAAAATTCCTGCCAGGATTTCAGCTTAAAATAGAAGTTGATGCCCAAAAGGCGGCTGAGGGCGATGGAGATGGGGTGAGTGACCACTGTGAGCATCATTCGCTTAAGACCCTTGGGTACTACCGAGACAGCGGGTTCGAGTTTTTCAAAAAGAACGGCCGTGTGGCCCACTGTTTGCATGCGTTTATTCAGGCTGGATTCCGGAATTTCATGGAAGTGTGTGGCGCGCGCGTCGGGCTCGTAGTAGAGCCTGAGGCCGTGCTTCTTCCAGCATCGGTAGCCCAGTTCGATGTCTTCCCAACCGTATTCTTTGAAACTTTCATTGAAGCCTTTTTCCTTTTCGAAAAGGGACTTTTTGAGAGAAATATTTGAGGTGTAAAAGAATTTGTAGGGCTGCGGATGATCTACAAAGCCCGGCTTGAGTAAATGATAGGCAAACTGCCAGCCGGATTTTTCGAGGAACTTCATGTAACGGTTGATGTTCAGGCTCGGATCCCAGGTAGTGTAGCCCAGCACTGCCACGTCTTCCCCGGGGTGCATACTGTGAATATCCATGTGCCGCATGAGGAAGCCCGGTTCCACAAAGATGTCGTCACCAATAAACATAAGAATGTCCCCGGCAGCATTATTGGCACCGTTATTCCGCGCGGCTCCCTGATGCCTATTCTTTTGTTTGACGTACTTCACCTCACGAAAATCCCGCATGATCTTCTCGGTGTGATCGGTCGAACCGTCATCAACCACAATGATTTCAAAATCAACTCCCTTTTGCTCAACAAGCTTTTCGAGGCAGGTTTTTAGTGTGTCGGCCCGGTTGTAAGTGGGAATGATTACTGATAGTTTCATATCATCATTATACAGAATATGAGCAAGGATTCCCTTCAAGTTAATAAAGAATTAAAGAAGCTGGCCAATCCCGAAAAGGCGGCTTTCTTTTTGGGGTATTTTAAAACCGGAAAGGGTGAATACGGTGAAGGCGAGCGATTTTTGGGAGTGACGATGCCCGATCAGCGGAAGATTGCAAAGCAGTATCGTCAGACTGATCTGGCCGAAGTGCTAGAGCTGCTTCAGGGTGAGTATCACGAGCATCGAATGACCGGGCTTCTTATTCTGACCTATCAATTCGAGAAAGCAGACGAGAGACAGCGGAAGGCCATTTATGATTTCTATTACAAGCACCGCAAATATGTGAATAACTGGGACCTGGTGGATACCTCAGCCCATAAGATCATGGGTGTTTATCTGCGTGACAAAGACCGGAGTGTTTTGCACGAGCTTTCAAGGTCGCGGGATTTGTGGGAGAAGCGTATCGCCATGATTGCCACCTTTTATTTCATAAAGGAGGGAGATTTTAAGGACGCACTGAAGATCGCCGAGACACTTGTTCATGATGAGCATGACCTGATTCATAAGGCTGTGGGCTGGATGCTTAGGGAGATTGGCAAAAAGGATCCGGAGGCCGAAAAAAAGTTTCTGCGCAAACATCACAAAACGATGCCGCGAACCATGTGGCGCTATGCGGTGGAGAATGGAGTAACAATCTGATAGTATTTCCTTGCTATGAAAATTCAAAAACTTTACAACAAGTATGTTCGGCGAGGTGGAAAGCTATATATACTTTGGTGTGCACTAGCAACTCTCGTTCTGGTGGCTCTTAGCATGGGTCTTATTCTCCTTCTTTCTAGGCTTGGCTTTTACCCAGACGAAACTTTCACTCCTTTGGGGATTATTGGGCTTGTAGTGTTTTTTTTATTTTTTATTCTGGCTGTCTTTGTTTTGAATGTTCTTTTCTACTACTATACGGCGGAAATTCTGAGAATCAAAAGTACACTTCATGATGCAGTAAAAGCCTTGGCCATCTCCACTGCTTTGAGTATCTTGATTGGCATTTCCCTGTCTTTCATGTACGAGAGTATTGCGCTTGAGACGCTTGAGTGGGCAATAGATTCTGCTATTTGGATTGCTGTGATCAAAAAAATCTACAAAATCGGCTGGATTAAATCTATATTCTTTTTGCTGATAAGCGGACTGCTCATACTACTTGCAATGCTCGTGGGGTCTGTGTTGCTGGCCCCCCTATTCTCTTAACTATTGACTGGATAGATGCAACTTTTTAATACCCTGACGCGACAGAAAGAAGAATTTGAGCCGAATAAGCCCGACCAGGTGGGGCTTTATTGTTGTGGGCCAACGGTTTATAACTATGCGCACATCGGGAATCTGAGGACTTATGTGTTTGAGGATTTGCTTCGGCGGACACTTGAATTTAGCGGTTATGTGGTAAATCACATAATGAACATTACGGATGTGGGCCACTTGACCAGTGACGCTGATGAGGGCGAGGATAAGATGAAAAAGGGGGCGGAGCGGGAGAAGAAAACAGTGTGGGAAATCGCGGAATATTACACGCAGGCCTTTTTGGAGGATATGGATCGGCTCAATATGCTTCAGCCGAGAATTAAGTGTAAAGCAACCGATCACATTCAGGAAATGATTGATCAGGTGAAACAGCTGGAAGAAAATGGACTGACCTATGTGGGGAAAAATGGAAATGTTTATTACGATACTTCCAAGTTGGAGGATTATGGAAAGCTCGCTCAATTAGATAAACAGGAGCTTCAGGCAGGGGCTAGGATTGAGGTGGATGAGAATAAAAAAAATCCTGCTGATTTTGCGCTCTGGTTTGTGAGCTCAAAACACGGCGATCAGGACATGCAGTGGGACAGCCCCTGGGGTCGTGGTTTTCCGGGCTGGCACATTGAGTGCTCGTCGATGAGCACCAGATACCTGGGCACACAATTTGATATTCATTGTGGGGGAATTGATCATATTCCGGTGCATCATACGAATGAAATTGCGCAAGCTGAGGGGGCCACAGGAATTAAGCCCTGGGTGAAAGTCTGGATGCATGGGAACTTTCTGGTGCTGAAGGAGGGGGCGAAGATGGCAAAGTCGGAGGGTAATTTTTTGAACCTCGCAAAACTAGTGCAGGAAGGTTACGACCCACTGGATTACAGATATTTTTGTCTTCAATCGCATTACCGAAAAGAACTGGCCTTTGATTGGGCGGGGCTTGATGCGGCAAGAACTGGGCTTCGGCGTCTACGGGAGAAAGTCTTGAGTTTGGGTGAAACGGAGGGTGAACCTGATGCGAGCTACATGGAGAATTTCGGCGAGGCGGTTTCTGACGATCTAAATATTCCGCAAGGGTTAGCCATCTGCTGGGAAATGCTCGATGATGCAAATCTAAAAAAAGAAGATAAACTAGCCACCGTGAAGGCGATGGACCAGGTGCTTGGGCTGAAACTTGATGAACCTGTTGAGTTCGAACTGCCTCCACAAATCGTCCAGTGGATCCTGGAAAGAAATGAAGCGCGCGGTAGAAAAGACTGGGCAGAGGCAGATCGGATTCGGGATCAGATAGAGACTTCCGGAAAGTGGATGGTTAAAGATGGACCTGGTGGTACTGAAGTGATACCAAAATAAGCTAGAGCCTTGACACTTATAATGATTTGACGTAGGATGCGGTAGCCCTAATTTTTAAAGTATGTCCCATCCCAATAAAAAAGTGGAGTGTCAGCCACTTCCTGATGCGCTGAAAGCAGCCTATGAAGATGGCCGTGTCAGTACTTATGGTCGACTGGATGCGGCAACAAGTGTTGCACTCATTTTAAGTGCAGTGGAACAACGTCCGGGAACCATATGTATTGCTAAACAAGATAGAAAGTTGTTAAGGAGCATATTGAATCGTTCCGGTGCCAACAGCTCTTTGTTAGAAGATTTAAGCCCTGGCGACAATGGACGTACGCCTTCACCTTTAATGCAGGCAATTGGATCTTTAAACCGTAATTGCAACAGGTGCTCGAGTGATTGTCCTCATAGAGTGGAGGTAAGCACTGCTCAGCTCAAAAAGGCTGGCATCAGCAGAAGACAGGCAAAACGTCTGCCGCTGGCTCAAATCTGGGGGCAGGACGAGTCGAAGAAAATCGCATCGGCCTAAACAAATCGGTTGGAAAGCATTTTGAAAAGTTGTTAGAATAGGCCTAACAACCATTTAGCATATGCCAACACCAAAATTTGCCATTTTCTCCGGATCTTCACACAAAGAGCTCGCCAAGGCGGTCGCTAAGGAGCTGAAGCATGATCTTGGCAAAGTGAAACTCACGGAATTTTCGAGTGGAGAAAAATATGTGATGCTCGAGGAATCGGTACGTGGACAGGAGGTTTTTATTATTCAGACTTGCCGGGACGTGTGGGTGAACGAGGATCTGATGGAGCTTTTTCTGATGATCAATGCCGCTAAACTTTCTTTCGCGAGTAAGATTCATGTGATCATTCCACATTTTGGTTACGCGCGTCAGGATAAGGTTCATTCTCCCCGAGAACCAATCAGCGCAAAGCTTGTTGGTGATCTTCTGGTAACGGCAGGGGCGGATCACGTGATTACTTTTGAACTCCACGCGGACCAGACTCAGGCTTTCTTTGATGTTCCGGTGGATAACATCAAGCTCTACAAATTGTTTGCTGATTACATCAAAAAGAAGAAGCTTAAAGACATCACCATTGTGTCGCCGGATGAAGGTGGTGCGAAGAATGCCAAGAAGCTGGCTGACCTGGTCGGGGCGCCTATCGCGATTTTACACAAGAGTAGGCCGGCTCACAACGAGGCAGTGACGACCCATGTGGTGGGTGATGTGAAAGGGCGAACTTGCGTGATTTTTGATGATATGGTCGATACGGCCGGGAGTGTGGTTGCGGCTGGCCGAGCCCTAAAGGAGAATGGCGCAAATAAGGATATTTATCTGGCGGCCACTCATCCAATCTTTTCCGGACCTGCCAAGGAGCGCCTGGACAAGGCCGGGTTTAAGGAGGTGATGGTAACTGACACCCTGCCGGTTGAAAAAGAAAAAAAGTTTAAGGGCCTTCGGCAAATTTCAATTGCTCCACTACTAGCAGAGATTATTGGCAGCGTGACGCACCAGAAATCCGTCTCCAAGCTGTTTTACTAGGTGGTTTTCTGAGAAACAAAGCTAACCGCTAGCCGCTCTCCGCTAGCCGCTTCAATAAAGTAATTCCATAATTCAAAATGATATGAAAGTTGCAATTAACGGCTTTGGGCGTATCGGCAGGCAGATTCTGCATCGCATTATGAAGTCTGATAATGATCTGGAGGTGGTCGCAATCAATGACCTGACTGATAATGAGACCTTGGCGCTTCTTTTTCAGTTTGATTCAACCTACGGCAGGTATCCGGGTACCGTGAGCCTAGAGGGGGACACTCTGGTGGTGGATGGAAAGAGGATTAAAATTACTGCTGAGCCGGATCCGGAAAAATTGCCATGGGCAGAGCTCGGCGTGGAGGTCGTGATGGAGTGTACCGGGCGCTTCAGAACACATGAAGAGGCGAGCAAGCACATCACTGCCGGCGCCAAAAAGGTGATTGTTTCTGCACCGTGCAAAGGGGACAAAGGCGCTGATGTGACCATTTGCATGGGTGTGAATGAGGGTGATTATGATCCCGCAAATCATGTGATTATTTCCAACGCCAGCTGTACAACTAACTGTTTGGCTCCGGTGGCGAAGGTACTGGAAGAAAACTTTGGTATTGAAAAAGGTCTGATGACAACCGTGCACGCCGCAACAAATGATCAGCGCATTCTTGATTTGCCACACTCTGATTTAAGAAGGGCGCGAAGTACTCTGCAGAGCATGATCCCAACCACCACCGGTGCCGCGAAAGCTGTTGCTTTGACCGTCCCGTCTCTGAAGGGAAAGATGACCGGTATTTCTATCCGGGTTCCCCTGCCTACGGTTTCTGTGGTCGATCTGACGGTGAGCACTTCAAAGCCTGCTACAGCCGAAGCGGTAAATGAGGCTTTTGAAAAATATGCCCAGAACAACCCCGAAATTCTCCAGGTTGAAAAGAGACCTCTGGTTTCTAAGGATTTCCAGATGGATTCTCACTCCGCCAGCGTTGATGCCGAGAATACCATGGTTATGGGAGACAATCTGGTGAAGGTTCTGGCGTGGTACGACAATGAGTGGGGCTACAGCTGCCGCATGGTGGATTTGGCCAACTACATGGCTAAAAGA
>Ga0224501_10002108_pt1 | contig 15522 bp, 11 predicted proteins | sample SF_Oct11_sed_USG_4_FD_169105 | JGI IMG/M metagenome (GOLD analysis project Ga0224501, IMG submission 169105) | Sediment microbial communities from San Francisco Bay, California, United States - SF_Oct11_sed_USGS_8_1 | ecosystem: Environmental > Aquatic > Marine > Sediment | place: USA... | reverse complement strand
GTCAAACTATCTAGTCAATAGAAAAACATGAAATGACTTGTACTATAGCAAGCTAATGTTAGTAAATTTTGACATGCCTATAAAGGCAATAGGCATCAGTATATGATTGCTCGGTCCGAAGGAGGGGAACATCATTTTATACTTTTGGGATATAATACATGCAAATGTGTTGGCATATAGAAAAGTGAAGGTTTATTTGTATCTCAGCCATTCTGACTGAGTGGTACATGCGTGTTAAATTTATGTGTACATTTGGTGATAGTAACCTTATACTCATGGAGTTATCCTATAAGATATGCTTATACCGCATTGAACTGAATGCATAATCAGATTTCCCAGCTCGTATATGCAATCATGGAGAGTAGATATATGATTTCTCCCTGCAGCTATACAGCCACACCCGTGTCATACTCTTACATGACAGACTATAGGATATGTGCTTGTCGTGTGTGGATATGACTATGAATATCAACTACCAAACCTAAGCAACAGTATGCTATATTCGTGTCATTGACATGATTATCGACCGGGCATTGAGCAGCACACATGCATGATCACAGTGGTAGCTGTGCAAGGCAAACCGCCAAGACAGACAATAAAGCAGACCTAGTTATGGATGTCATGCAGATATCTGTTTATCCCCACTATGCCCGTAACTGAGACATCCCAGTGATAGAGGCTTGCAGGGGAAATCGGGAACTGATTTTGATAAGGTTATGAGCCGGACCCCATGTTTTGTCTCAACACTAGCCAAGGTTGCAACACCAATATCCAATATCTTTCCCGGTCTATCTAGCGTAATGCGTAACACGTGCGGTCAGCTTAGAGAAAGTTTCTAATAATCCTATAGGCTTTGAAGGGATTTCAGAATGAAACCAGTGTAAGAATTTGCTATAAATGACTGCAGAGAGTGGTAACCATCGATTCACCAGGTTTTGAGTGATGATCTCGGACCATAAACCCAATAACAGGTGCTTTTCTGCTCAGGCACTTAGCTATTGTAGTTAACGGATATCCTAAGCCAGAGGCTTGTTGGGGTGATTAAGATTATATTATGAGGAGATCATTTTTAGAGTGGGCATCAAACATGGCTAAGACCTGAACCCAAGGTATTTCGGTCTGAGTCCACGGTGCTCTGGACATTGAGCTGTCCCACTATCCCAAATACCGAAAGTATAAAGGTGCAAGCGAGCAGGATTCATCGATAATACCTAGTGAAAGCTGAGCGCTAAGCCGTAATCTGACTGTGGCTGTGGCAAATTACTGATTAAATAAGGTAATGATTGAATGTCGCCCAGTCACCATCTAAGGTATCTAGTCAGAGAGTCTAGTCACAGAAGGGAATCATTTATCTAGTCATCAAGCCATATAAAGCATTAGCTATAGGCAACAGCAAAATAGTCATAGAGAATCAACAACATATATAATAATAATAACAAACATCGAACACATATAAAATATTAAAACGAAACATATATATACACTGCCCATTGTAGACTGCCTAATTTAAGTGTTAAGATCCTTCAAATCAATGTCGGTCGCAGTTCAATGTCATGAGAAAGTGTGAGTTGAGCCGAGCTGATAATGTTATGCTACAATAACTTGGCAATAATAACTGACTAGATGGGAAAATGATTGTAAGAAAACATATGTGACCCTATAGCGGAGTAGGAAAGATGAGACTCCAAGCAATCATATGTAGATAGTTGATCAGGCAATGTCATGTTACTGCCTCTGGCACTATGTATCATTGAACGGCCTTCAAGAACATATAACAAACATCTAATTTAGGTGAATGGTGTAAACACATGAAAAATGATAGGGGAATGTCTGTATGTGCTATCTATATCTTATGACGACGCTGACGACCCATGTTTTTAGAACGATCAGATTCAAAATTTACTCACCACCACTAATTGTAATGGTTCATTTTGGTGCAAAAAGATTGTCCCATCATCTATATATGCTTCAACAGATTATCAATAAAATCCAGTGTCATTGTTATTTAGATAAAGAGTAGAAATTACATAATACAAGTTACGTTCCTGTAACTAGATCATATCCCACCATGTGCATCCTTTGTACTGCAGAGTACACATAATTATTAATTTATTGGGTCTTTCTTAGACGATATGCATTAATCAGGTTGAGGTTGACAGACTCCAAGCTACGATATTTTGAACCATATCATAATGTTGGACCAATGCCATCCCTAGTGAGTTAGTGATGCAGACATTTGCATAACTCTCCCTCAATTTTAACCAATTCACGCCCAGGTTGGGCTTCCTCGCGAAGTACCTGATCTTCTTCGAGCTTGGAGGACGAACATTACGCACAAATAATACATGTTTTGCCCTCACAAATCATTTGTCAATATCTGTGGCTAGTAACAACAGTGATGCTGGTAACAACCTGTTTTTGCTTCTGATATTTTTTATCTATCCTGAAAAGTATAAACTGACGACTTCTCGTGAAGTACCTGGTCCTCTTCAATACCATCGGACCAACTTTAAACAAAAAAATACATTATTTTGTCCTTGTAGCTCATTTGTCATTATTCGTGGTTGGTATAAAAACCTGTTTGCGCTTCTGTTTTTTTTATATGTTCATTGTGAAGTGTATAATCTGACCAGTTCTAGCTGACCGGCTAATCCATTCCCATAGATTAACTATAGGCTGTCCTATAATCCTCTCTTTATCACTTTATACTATTGACTTAGGAAATTTTTGGCCCAGAGACAGTCACGATCTGAACCAATTCACCGACCACAAACCATCTTTGAGCAAAAACAGGGTCAGGGTTCGCACATGGCCTTCGCTACTGGGCCATGCAGAACCGCCAGAACCGCCGATCTACAATGATGATATCATTTTGAGTTCCAATATTTCAAAATAGTGGTTCCTCTTTTGCCACAATAGACAATTTGCAGCCCTTGCATGCAACGAATCAATTCGATCTGCCGAACAGGATATCTGTCCCGGATCTTATTTTTAAAGTAAAGTAAAGACTTATTGCATTGCATTTATATCATGGTCACCAGGGCCTTGTTCTGAGTAGAGCTGCATGGTATGCTTATGCAGGTGGAATCGATGGAATGACAAGAAAAGTTTGTCGTGCAACAAAACAAAGCCTGGAGTCAAAGAACGATAGGCTCTTCTCTTTCTATCACTCGGTGTGATAGTGGTTTAGCTCAGTGGTAGAGTGCTGGGCTTGCAACCGTGAGAAGCTGGACTCGAAATCCATGCATGGTGGGCTCCCGTTGTTGGTATGAGCTCCTCATACTAATCCTGGTTTGAAACCAAATTTAGTCTCACTGAGAGGTGGAGTGTGGATATTGACTCAATCATGGTGCTCCATGATAATGTGTAATTGGTGAACAAACAAGCGTCTACCCGGCAGCGTCTACCCGGCAGCATGAAAGCAACGATATCCATAAACAATGGGAAGAGACTGTAACTAGATCCCACATTTGGAACATTCAGTTGCTGAGACATTGGTTTAATATCAACAATCAATCTAGGATATGACATTATTTCCAGAAATTTGCAGTTCCAGTTCATCTAGACAGGGTTTATAATAGACCCTTACCATTTTATAGATCTTTTCTGCAGCTAGCTTGCCAATCTGTGAATGCAGACACGTTGATAGTCACTATTTGCATAAGATCTCTCTGGACTCGAAATCAAAAAGACTAAATTTTGCGCTATTCCCCATTGACGAATGCTCAGTAATGACCCGGCAAACCGAGTAGGGCTCTTGTAATTGTACATCATTCATACAGGCTGATGGAGAAATTATTTGAGCTCTACGTACCAACCATAATCCACTCTGTCTAACAATCCCTCTAATGCGTGCATCATTGAAGAGCGGTGCTAAAATTAAAATGCTGACCAAACCCAGTCTATCTGCTCCTAAACTGACAGATCTCCAGAGTTAGGGTGACACGACGATGTGAAATGCAATAAACGTTTAGTACAAAGAAACCGTCTGTGCAAGAGTCATCCCGCCCGGAATCCTATGAGGTATGTATGTATTTGACTATGTATATATATTTTCATCAATCTACTCGGCCATAAAGTTGGTAGTAGACATCCTCTGACCGATCCTTGTTCTGGAGAGATAGGAGCTGGGCATCATTGTGAAGAGCTCATACAATGGGAGCTAGACATGACCAGTTATAGGCCTCGAACCTATAGTACCCTTCAATCTTGAGTCAAGTACTCTAGCCCTTCAGCTATCCCACTATACCTGTGAGCAGACAGCACCGAAGTATGAGTGGAAGTGATGCTTCAGTACAGCCAGCTGACGTACAGAACTGAGGACATAGGAAAAAGAAAGGTGTCTCCTAGCAGCATTGTGCATTTATAGTTTCTGCATCTGCCAGCAATGTCTCTATAACAGGCACGACCTCACGTTTTACCAAGCCTTGCATGGAATAACCCGTTGACATTGCTCACTTTCACAGGAAGGTGTTTTATTTCAAAGCATAAATGACTAGGTGCGACTGCACGATAACATCCTCAAAAACAAACCAATTGTCATCTTTAACTATAAGCCACAACTTCTGTGTGAAACGCAGACATATAACACCCCTGTTGCATGTGCCGGAGATCAACGATTACATTTTAATACAGACGAATTCACATAAATTAAGCTCGTAGGGCTATGATTCAATCGAACAACCGTGGCTCAGTGGTTACAGCACTCGCTCAGGCTAGACAGCTAGGAATATTCAGCGACATAAAGGAACATGTCATTGGAATATTACGCATTGGAGGGGTTGTTGCTCAGCAAACGGAACTGACGCCAGTGGAGTTGAAGTCAGCTTGTGAGCGCGGCATCTTTCAAAATTTCTCTCCGTTAGCCCAGTAGGGAATGAGCATCCGGCTCTCCTTTGAGCTGGGGAAGGCGAAGGCAGTGAGGAACAGTTGTGGCACCTCACCTCAGTTACGTCGTTGGCGGTACAAGTTGGCCGTCTAACAGCCATTCACACATAGCTGTTGTCTAAAGACAATCTTTACCTTATACATCAGTAGCTCTCCAGCCCAGCACACTGGCAGTTGTCGGTCCGAGTGGCCAAGAACTGGAGTTACTTACAAAGCATGTGTGGCAATCAGGCTTAGGAATTTATTAGTCATACACCGAAAAATTAAAAGAAATAACCCATTATTTGTTTAGTCGTTTCCAGGAGAGACTCCAACCTCGAGCCAACAACACCTGTGCTTGAACTTATGATTATTTCCTCGCTTTCTACTGTGACAGGGGTTATGCACTCATAGAACGGAATACCGTTTTGAACGTTTGAATTCATTCCCACATTTGTGGAGGGTTGGCTGATTACATAGAGAACCGTGTAGCCAAACAGAGTTATACCAAACACAAGGCATGCGTCTTCACCAGATCTATTTCCTGTTAATGATACACGCCATGCACTGGAGACTTGATGATTGAGTGGCGCTCCCATCGATAAGAGTAGATAGGCAGCAGCTTCATAATTAATCAGTGTTTGGTAAAGTTAGCGGCGCTTAACTGGCCAGAGATTGTCATTACTCCCATAAATCTTCAGTACGTCCGAACTTAAAAACAAGACTACCAAAGAATATGAAGATATTCTGTAGAAAGATGGCTATCCCAGGATAGTCTGATGGCTTGTCGCCTACAAGGGTAAATACCAAAACTCAATCAAACAAATCTGAGTAAACCATCTCAAACAACCGGCATGATATCATATGTGATGCCAGTAACGCGAACTGATTTCTAGATTAATTCTTGATTCGGCAATGTTTCCTGCATTGAAATGAGAAACATCGAGCAGTGGTGTCAGTGATGAAAGGACTACAGAATCCCGGTCATGGTGGATGATGGCTGTAGGTGTGAGCTCCTAACATTAATCTTAACAAAAAAAAGCTTCACCATGGGGCGGGGCGTTGATACTGTCCCGCTCGTTGTGCTCCGTGGTAAGTCATAGCTGGTGCCAAAAGCAAGTATCTAAATAGACAGCTTCTGACACTAATAAAAAGACTACAGAGTAGGACTAGCTAATGGAGGAGGTTTCCTATAGATGTATCATGAGGAAGGAATAAGGTATGGGCATAGGGTTAGGTGGACTTACCGAGATTAGCTACAAAGAGATCAAACAGTATCCAGCTAGACGCGATGAGGGAGCCGAATCCGAGCAGAAAACCTGTGAAGAGCCAGATCCTAGCCCCGATATATCCCAGACAGCCCTCATCTGTGGTGTCACCACGTACCTGACTGTTAGATACGGCATTCACCCTGCAAAATATTCATTACAGGGATTCATTAATCAGTGAGAGGAAGACAATAAATATCCCAGGGTGTGTCTGCCCAAATTCAGTGGTTACTTTCACATCTGCGTTTTCGTAGTATAATGTGTATAAGATTTTGGACTGACAAAACTGCTATGTTGATACCTTTTCCATACTGATCCAAGTACGAAAACTTCAAGGGATACGCGTGCAAGACCAGATTTCACTAAATTTGATAGCACTAGACTGACTACAGCAAGGGCCCTAAGAGTGTGAAAATGGTAGTTAGGGTGGGGATAGAAAACATGGTGTACATAATGGCATATAAACCTCTGCCATGTACTATCTTTCTCATTAACTGAGTGTTCTGCATCACCCAGTATATTCAAAAAAGTGTTACTCTGCATCACCATAGCAATACGAGTGGATATCATTGCCTTAAAAATCAGACCAGTGCTCACATGATAAGCGCCAGAGTGCTGATAACTCCACATGTGTGACACGCTTTAGGAAAGTCAGCCTTATTTGGGTAAGCGGCTGCGGCGTCAGCAGCAATCCACCATCCGATACCGAACTGCGGAGGAGAAAGAGTTGAGTCAAACTGGAATAAGTCTCTGGGAGTAAGAGGCTACTTGTGTCAAAAAGTTTATAAGACGAGTAATGCCAGGACAAGTAAATTATTGATGAGATCGATCACCCAAAGGTACTAGTTTGCATGTATGGGCATAAAGCCATTCCAACTCATTGTGTATGGGTTCAAATTCCAACATCAAGGTCTCCATCAGAACAAATGAACCGATACATGTCTGAGTATTCGTATCAGTGGGTTGGAATTCAGTTCTCAACACTTGCCTTAGTCTGGAGCAGTGGGAGCAAAACTGACTGGAAAGGAGAAGTGAAGCGATAGGCTAGTAGATAACGTACTGGGCTTTGGACCCGGAATCCCGAGTTTGATTCCCAGTTTGGGCAAAAAACTTTGTCTTTCGCAACACCCTTGTCGCTCTCGGATCCCAATGTTAAATAAAGGAAGCCCCCCCCCATAGAGTTACCTTCTCTTTGGGGCACGCGGGTTCAGGAAAGTCTCCTAATGATTTACCCTGGGAAACGCTGAGCCTAAGACTCAGAAGGCAAAATTATGCACCACTCCTTACAACTGTTCCGTCATCGAGATAAAAAGAAGACCTGCGAGAGAGACCTACTAATATTCGTCTTTCGGGCTCTATGAGGACCGGGTACTTCAGGAAAAAGGGAAAGAGAGAAAGGGATCGGGAGAGGGAACGCAGCATAGAGTAAAAAGATGACATGACAAACTATGACACCCACCAGGTAGGGCTCCGCTTACCATAGTGCCAGCTATTACTGATGCAATTGCATTACGTTTCTCTCGGATTTTGTCGAAGCACTCCCATTCAGGAAGCTGACATGTGTCCAGGCATCCGGCCATGATGCCGTGTTATCCTCAATTGGTGACAGAAGCCAGCTGCTTACAGATTTTCTTGATGGTAATAATGTTTCTGTGAATCACATCATGAAAACCCCATTCAGGCAGAGTATGGGCGCGCGTGGTCCAGCTTAAAGATGCTAGAGTTGACCATATATGCCTAGTTATTATTTACTCTCATAGGCGATTTAAGCGATACTTTATTCACCAATCCTTAGCATTAAACTAGCGGTTTGGATGAAATTGTGTCAGTCTCTGTGTCACCCAATGACCCATTCGCTCCCCGAGTGACAGAGTCCATCAGTCATTGAATGGGTTTATGATACTATAGACACAACTGGATCAGTGAACAGTTAGCCACCCATACCAGTTACTGAGTTAGTTGCTGACACACTAGTAACTATAATTTGTAAATACATGCATGAAAAATCATATGTAATTTAAAAAGCAAACATTTGTTAACTTTTTACCAGCAGGTACGACATGCGCAGTCATAACATGAGCAAATTCCAGTTTCTGTGTAAGCACCACTATCAATCTAATAGTTGAAGCCTCAAGTCATGTCTACTAACTAGCAGTAGACTACTACTAGTACTACTAGTAGCAGTGGAGTTAGATGGAGAGTGGCTGAGGTGAATAATTGAGTGGACAGTGAATAAATAATCCTGGTGGACTGGTCGCTTATGTCACCCACTGGTAGAGTTTAGTGTAACTTGTACTTACAAGTTAAGTTACAAGATAAGTTAGTTACACTGACTTAGTTACTAAGTTAGTAACTTACTAACTTATTACTATTAGTTACTTACACTGTAACTACACTTACAAGTTACAAACGACGAGTTGCACTTACATTTACAAGTTACAGTTACATTTACACTGACTAACGTAGCTTAGTTACTAAGTTAGTGACACTTACACTGACTGAGCCAGTGTAAGAACTTCGTTAAACTTACGCTTACACTGTTAGTGTTACACTGACTTACACTAACAGTCAGTGTAACTTACAGTTACAGTGAGACTCACCTGTCACCGACTCTGACTGACTGAGTGCGAGTAAGCAAGTGTAGCTCGAAGTATAAACAATTAATATGTCCCGGTACATAGAAAAATGGAAATACAATCCACTGACCCACCTTCTGCGAATTGGGTGTTTTCTGTTTTTACGGTGGGTTACAGGAGAATTGGAAATCCAAGTATAACTATAACTCAATCACTGCGAGTGAAACCGTAACACTGACAGCGATCTTGTGACTAGGCTTGTTTTCGGAAACATAGGAAGCAAAACCTCTATACCGCGCGAGATTTGTGCTATCGAATACGACTGACTTGAGATATTTTAGCATGCTTTTTAATAGTAAATCCCTAGAAATACGGTTGAATATATGGTACATTGAATAGGTAATGCCCTACTCCCTTTATGACAATCCCATAATTATAGACGGTTGCCAACACCCGTAAAAGTAGGAGAGCGTGCCAAAAACGCACAACTTCATATCGAAATATTACAGTTTTCAACGCTTACACAGCGTGTTTTTGTCACGTGACAAACTTACAGCGTGAAAGATGGGGATTTCCACATCAAAATCGCAAGAAGTGTTGGAAAAGGAGAAAGAAATCAAGGTTGAAATAGAGGAATGGATTAGCCTAAGGAATGAAACAATCAAAGAATTAAATAGAGTAGCGGATGAGCTAGACAGTCTTCACAAAAAAGCCACATACTCAAAGATTGCAGGAGGATTTGCTGGTGCCGTTGGAGGTGCCGTTGCTCTTGGTGGTCTAGTTATGGCGTTTGTTACTGGTGGAACAAGTCTAGCAATCACTGGTGCAGGAATATCTCTAGCTGCCTCTGGCGGTGTAGCCGCGACTGCAGCAGAAGTAGTGGAGTATCTAAAGAAAAGAACTCGCGTCAACACAGCCCAAAAAGCTTTAGAAGATGATAGGAAACGACAAAACGAACTTTTGGAAAAGATTGAAGCGACCATAGATAAATCTGACATCGACCAGGAACAAAAAAATAGGGCGAGAGTCTCATTGAAGTCTGTCGTTGATGGTATAAAAAAGATGTGGAGTTCAGGAATATATTTGTAAGTATTCGTTGGTAGCTGGTCTACGGTGCGGATGCATCTAATCACTGTCTGCCTGTAGTGTTTGTATTTAACTGACAGTACATGAAATTGAAAGGGATGCATCAGGCATGGCTGGCTTGTGACTCACTCTAGAACTTCGAAGTCCTACAGCCTGTACAGAATCCACTCAGTCAGTTAGGATGTGTTCTCTATTTCACACTGAGCCAGAACTCAGTAGCTGTTGCAAGTTTTCATAGCCACCGCTGGGTGTTCGAGTTGGCTTACATTGTTAATCTGACATCTCTGAAATAGCCCTGAACACATGCTGATTCATTTGGATTTCGTTTTTGGCTTGTTTCCCCAATGATTCTCTCTACACTAGCCCTTTTTCCCGTGTGAACGGAAAAGGCTTGTCTCTCTGTACAGTCGGTTATATCAGGGAATCTATGGGCCTAGAGCTTCTACGGTTAACATGCCCCTCCGCCCTTGAGACATAGCATAGGACTTTCTACTCTCCTGTGAGACATAGGGAATTGTTCAGGCCTACTCTCTATAATGCTTGTGCTTATTGTTATAAGATGGGGGTATTAACTGTCTTGTTCTGGGCTTTAGGTATGGTTGGGCCAAGTCTGGTCAGGCCATTTACTCTACAGTAAAATGGGTTCAGGCTGGCAACTCTGTATGGAAGGTGAGTTATTTGGACGATAATCACACAAAGAAGGAGTACTGTACAATTCCTAAAGATTTCTCTTCTCAAACATAACATACTGTTTTGTTTTTGTTTTGTTTTATCACATTTTTACTGTTATTATAAAGCCGTCAGGTTAGATATTGTTTTTTCATCAGTTAAAATTTAGCATGGGACACACTGACCGGGACAGTATCAAGCCTCCAACACATACTGAGGCTTGTTGATTTATAGCTAGGATTAATGTGAGGAGCTCACACTTGCAGTGAAAGGTTGTAAGCCCAGCTCCCTACCACTGAGCTATTTCGCTATCCCAACCACCCTGGATGATAACTGAAAAGCATGCTGTCACTAAGCAGTTGTGGTACTTGTTAAGAGTTATCTTCTCCTAATCATATAACTGTTTTAGCTCGGAGCTTCGAAGGCTATTCAACGAGCGGTGCTTTCAGTAAGTGGAGGACTAGCTGGATCAGTGTTCATGTTGATAGACCTCAGGTAAGGTCCGCTCCAGTTCTGCAGTATAGATACTTCGATTCATCATCTTGTTAGAGGTACCACAAGCATCTAAAATGGCGGTTTTGTTTCAGAAGCTATGGTAAAAACTTGGGGTAGCATCTAATAAAAGTTTTTTGTCAAATCTGCCCGAGTTTTACGTGTGGGTCTCATCTAAAGGTTGTCGGACAATTCGGCCGAACAAAAGTCACTGGTAGCTGCTGCACCTCTGGGCCGTGATGGGGAATGGATTTTAGTCGGTCTGTAAATTTCTAATTTGAGGTGTATTGTCACCTTTCACCTTATAGTTACGTCATTCATCACGCAATAGAAATAAAGAGAGGCAGCCCATCTGAAGCTGCCAAATCAATGAGGGAAGTCACTGTGATGCTCACCGAGGAAAGAGATCGGATAGTAGCCATCATTCGACAACACTAGCCTATCAGAGCCCTTGTAGTTACAGGGGCTCTAGTAGATATTAGATTAAATTAATTATCTGTATCTTAGACAATTGTGCATGCATTCAGACTCTTATCTTGTCATTGAAATATTATTTTGCCAATCAGAGAACCTTTTTTTATATTTTTATATTACAACTGAATATAATGCTCATCACACAACATAAACAGTCAGACAATGGCCATTAAATCTCTGAATCCAGACTCAATTTTGGTTTAACATGGGTTTTATGTGTCTTCTCAAATAAGGACATTATAACCATAACTTTGCTCATAGCTTTCATAGATGCATTGTAATTTATAATATAGTGAGACATCTGCCAGTGTTTTAAAGCCACGCTAAAAATTTGCAGTGAGAGACTTGCTAAAGACCAATGCCAGGAAAACTGCCCCACTAAGAGACTCGAACCTACAATCCCTAGAATACAACTGCGGGCTTTTACCAATTGATCTATCCTGTCACCCCTTTTATTTACCCAGGGGATAATTTACATGGAAAAATGCACGGTGGGTCCAGTTGCCTAAGCACCATAGATTTTGACATGCAATACATTTTTATTTTCCCTCGATGTCTCTTCATATAAACAGAGCCCTCTCAATCAGGAAAATAAACGCAGATGGTAAATTGCGCCTTTGAGGGAACCCAATCAGTTTCCAGCCTTTTAACCAAAAGTTATCTTTCACCTTATTCAAATTATTAGCTGAAATCCTTGTGCTTTCCATGACAGGATTCAATAATCTTTCGGCTTTTTCCTGAGTTTCAACCTTAACTAGTTGCCTCTGCATGCTTAGTCTGTCTGATTCTGCAAGTCACACAATACTCTACTAGGAGTGGATTACAAGTGAGATTCCTGTAGATAACTGGACTTATGTTTCCTAGCTCGAGTTGGTACTTGAAACTTCACCGCTGTATAGGGTTGGGCTACTTGAAGGCCTACCAAGTGTTATAAAATAATAACACAATGCATTTATGATCAAAACTAATCCGAAGTCATACGTGGGTGCACGAGTGCTAAACATGGATGTACAGGAACAGGTAAGTACTCGCTGCTGGCATATGGTTGCATGGTATTCACAGGCCTGTGTTAGAATAGTGGATGAAATGTAAAATTTGAGGCTGGGGATCATCATAGCCTAAATGGATAGTACGATCATAGCCCCAGTACGAACAGGGGCCCCGTTGAGTTGTGTCACGCAGCTCACCAACCAACGGAAAGGGGGGGGAGGTTAGTTATGTAGCTAAATAGACCCATGTGACTGGTAATTGCTTGACAACAGCAAAAGATGGACAAGGAGACGCTGTAGTGTGGGGCACTGGTCATGAGCATCCTTCTGCCCATCCAGACGTGTCTGAGTTCTTACGCGCATGATATTCTGTAAATACAAATCAGTTTGATGGTGAATATTAGGATGACACGGTGCTGGACATCCGTCTACCAGCCAGCGATGCCCAGCGACGACGCTCCACAGCCACACAACAGCGGAGACGCTCAAGTCTCCAACCGCTTAGTGAAGCGAAATGCTCCGAACAAATCTCTGATGCCATAGTGGAGAAGGACTGTGAGAAGTTACTCACTCTCTTCATGAAGTGTAAAATGGTGAGTGAATCTAAGTCAGCAGTCAGCATTTCCGTATTCCTCGATATTTAAAAACAAAAAGTCAAAATTGTACAAGTTGATTCAAGGAAAAGGCGATGGATTGGAATGAGTACAAGCAGTTGGAATCTCAATTGACTAGAATCAATGCTTTTGTCTAATATATATGCACCTAAACAAAAACACTCATCTGCATGTATAATCTGAAGATTATAGCATCACATGTGACATCTTCACTCTCGCCAATGATGTCAACCAATTTAATTTGCGATATCTTTACTATATAGTCTACTATAACCATGGACAGTCTAAAACTGTATATTCACTTATATGTATGATGATAGGCCTTACTCCTTTCGGAGAAGTAACAATTAAGTGCTTTTTATGAATGAACCTGTAGAAATGGAGTAAGGAGTAACACAAATAGCAGCTTGATTCAGTTTGTATAATCACATTATTCACTCCTCTGATTACTAGATGGGTTATGATGTCCAGCAGTTGTGTACCCAGGAATGTCAGGATGGGAAGTCAGCGGTACGGACAGCGATCGTAAAGGCTAATGGTGATCTAGGTGAGAGCCTATAACTATACGCTCGCCTCAGTTGTGATAGCGAAAAAGCTTGATGGTAGAGTGCTGAGCTCTCAACTGCGAGAACCTTGGTTCAAATTCTGGTCATGGTGGGTTGCTGTTGTGATTGTGCGCTCCTGACATCAATCCTAGATCTAAACGAAAAAACAATCCTCATGATGAGGTGGAGCATTAATGCTGACACCACTCATAATGCTCCATGCTAATCCTTAACTGGAGAAAAAAACAGGTGCCTTCCCAATCAACTAACACAAACTCACAAAGTTTGAGTCATATTTATATTTTAAAAGAAAAATTTTCTCGGAAGTTGATACCCAAGATTCATTCTAACGCCCTTGTGATATTTTGTTTCTGCACTACAGGTGTGATCGAGTTTCTGCAGAGATATCCTGTTGATTTAAATGTTCGGCATGGCACTAACCAACTCAGCATACTTCACCTGGCTGTAAATGTCCAAGATAAAAAGATACTTCATTATCTAATAAAGAATACTAGCGTTCACATCAACGCCACCGACAGCAAGGCGAGTCCCTGATTGGACCGAGACAAATCTGAATTCAGGGCAGGCCACAATAGACCTGATCTTGCTTGTAGACAACTATTGGTCGAAGTAGTGCGACAAAGACCACTCTATATAGTTGACCTGTATGCAGCTTGCTGGGTAGCTGGTGTTACCGCGGGGTTGTTGTGTTCTCTTTTCATTTTTTTAGACTATGTTTGATCAAAAGTACCCAGTCTTGTTTAATCAATCTGAAAGCTGAGCGTATAGAATCTGTTTGGGTAGTCTCTCACCTGGCAGCCTGTAAACATGTTATCATGCATGCAGGCTGTTTAGAGTGAGGAAATACTATATTCTCCACTATCAAGATGGGGTAACATCCTGTGTGACCAGATTACCGGAATTGAAGCTTCGCCGGGAGAATAACTCTTCTGATTGGATGGTTTTATATATTCCGAAACTAGTTCATATTGTTGAATGAAAGTCCTGACCATGCTGAGCTCACATTGTGAAATGCAAGCTCTGTACGAAATTCCTAGCTTCCGCTGGTCAAGAGCATACCCCAGCCTTAGGATGGCCGCTACATAGGATGGCCAAGTGCCTGCGCGGGTAAAACAAAACAAAATCAACTCGATCTGATCCAGTTGACCAATTGGGTTTCCCTCATTCGTTGTCATTGAATTGGCCTCCTACGCAGGGTAGCCGATTCGTCCCTTGTGCAATTTTAAATAGTTGTATCGTTGTGAGACCAGGTTGTTGGCAGATGTCAGCCAAGTTGATCACATTGTTCGTGAGACCACCTCTTCAGGAGTTGCAGAGACAGAATTTTCTCCGTACTGTGTGTCCAAAAGACCTCCCAACTGTTTGCGTTACAGGGCCAGACACCATTACATCATGCTATAGTCTGGGGAGACGATAAGAGAAATAAACAGCAGTCACTGAGCATCATCGAGTTGCTCATAAAGCATCACATTGATCTGGATAAACAAGATATAGATGGCAAGACTGCTCTACATCTGGCTGTGGGCCATTTGGTTTTTCATGCGGTATGTACCAGTGCATATTCGATCGGCCATATACATCCGACTGTATACACTGCCATTGCTGGTAGGCTAAATAGGCTCTAGCTGTACCTGTAGTTATAACCAATTACAATTCAATTAAGTTTTTCCATTTTAAAGTGCTACTTAAGTTTTTAACATGAAATTATAATTTGGTCTCTTTCTAGAGACCTGTTATATACCCACTGTTTTCCCCTGTGCAGGTAGAGTGACAACACCCAGGTCCAGTGTATTGCGTAAGAAGATTCCATGTCAGAGGGTGCTAAGATTTTCATACGGAACCTACTAAGCCTCATCCAATGATAGACATATATAGAGCATTTAGATTTTTGATCATAGCTATTGAAGGAGTGGTCTGGTTGA
>Ga0224501_10002107_pt1 | contig 15527 bp, 8 predicted proteins | sample SF_Oct11_sed_USG_4_FD_169105 | JGI IMG/M metagenome (GOLD analysis project Ga0224501, IMG submission 169105) | Sediment microbial communities from San Francisco Bay, California, United States - SF_Oct11_sed_USGS_8_1 | ecosystem: Environmental > Aquatic > Marine > Sediment | place: USA... | reverse complement strand
AGGCGGCTATACAAAACTAGCTGACAGGCGGCTGTTGGACTGCTTGACTGATCATCTAGTGTACATCTAATCACCATGAGAACTGGGGAGAATGGACAATCAATAATGGCAGGGGAAGATAATTTCTTAACGGATCATGCCTAGATCATGTTTATTAAAAATCCATCCAATAGTTGCTCCCAGGTTGATCTCCAATCGAAAGCTAGCCATTTGTTGTCTCTTCTGGTTGTTGGCTATTTATTACGTTTTCCCATAGAGATCTTTTTCGTGACCACTTCCACATCTATCTTTTTTACAGAGAAGTCAAACACTTGCGTGTACATGTACACATTTCTATGCATGGACACACAGACTTCATGGCACAATCCAACGTATAGCCATTAGTCAAGTTCATGCAGGCGAAAAGGTGTCTAGTGAATAGTGCACTGTATGGCCTTACATCAGGGTTTTTGTAAATAACACGTGCCTTGGCCATTCCATTTAACAGACCTCCCAAGCCTGGGGCTTGTTGAAGTAATTGGAGCTAGGATAAATGTGAGGAGTTCATACTTACAATGGTGGCTCACTGTGGCCTGAATTTGAACTAAGGTTTTCACAGTTGCTAGCCACTGAGCCATCCCGCTACCCCATATTGGATTTGGATTGCGATAATATGTATACAACGGATTGAGCCAAACTTTTAGAGTTACATTCTCTATGGGACACGCAGATGATAGCAGAAAGTTCTCTAATGGTTCACTCTGGAAAACAGAATCAAGGACACAATAGGCAAACTTCTGCACACTCTTGACACTATAGTCAGGATGCAAAATAGAGAATATACAAAGAAGATGTTCAATCAATGGTGCACAGACTATAAGTTCCAGTTTATGTTGTCTTTATATCCTGTGTGGGTCGCTACACAGATTTTCAGTAATTTTTGTTCAGTTGTTATACGGTCCATTCACCTTAGCGCCATATAGACATATCAATCCGGATACACATATGGCATGACAGATATCAAGAGGTAGTGCAACTAGACTATGCACCTAAACTAAATGGTTGAGTCAGGTGACAATGTTCGTCCTTGCCATGGGATTGAAGAGGAGCAGGTCCTGACTTGTGGATGAATTGGTTTAAAGTGAGAGAGAGATCGAGTTAGCCTCAGCCTTAGCATCAGCCATACCAGGTCATTAGGGATGCTAGCCTTGACCTTGATCCAGCATGTATCTCATGAGTTTCGCATTATTTTCAGTCCATGACTGCCATAGGCTATGTATTCGCCTTTGTGTCAAGGACATATGCTGCATGTTTGTGGTATATGAGACAATGAGATAAGACCTATCGCATCTAATGACTACCAAATTCATATCAAACAAATGCAAGTAAATGAAATAAATATCTAATTTCCGATATTTAAGCAACGCAAAAGACCATCAGTGAACTTAATTAAATTATGCTCGAGTGAATGACTCATTTCTCAATACTCCCTATCCTGACAACATCAACACGTGCTATAATTGATTTTGGCTACAGTCATGGACATAATTAAGTGATTTATTGAAGGTAATGGAGTCACAATACTGCATCAAAAGTTTTATTCGAATCAGCGTAATGTGTGTAACTATTTACATTGTTAATCTTAATTTAAATCTGCAAGTTGCCAATCGAGTAGATCAATGAGGAACAGCAGCAGCGTTTGGTGTATTGATACCATGAGGCCCACTCTTTTTGGGAAAAGCCAATTTCAAAACTGTTTGGTTGGATGTTTCTGTGCAGTTATGACATCGGTACCATAATACACAATTCTAAAAGATTACTGATTCTACTAGGCGTTGCCCATCCCTGATCTATACATTATTTTGTTTATTATATTGAGCTCTCCTGTTGCAGTTCATACCTAGAGATAAGTTGATTTCAGCATACTAGGCAATCAGCCTTGCATGCCTGATGCTATATAGTCAACTTCTACTATGCCAATTCCACCCAGCCTGCAACAATTGTTGCTATATGGTATAGTCGGAATAACGACTGACGCTGGGCATTATATGCCTGATGCTATGTTTTTTCACTTCACCCACCCAAAAGGGAGAACTGGAGATTTAACTATTTTTTCTTCTTCTTATCTCCATGACAGAACAACTGTCTGGAGTGGTGCAGGAATTGGCCTACTGAGGGTTTTCCAGGGTGTGTCATTAAGAGACTCTCCGCTTGCACTCGTGTGCCCCATAGTCAGAGAAGGTAACTCTATGGGAGGGTTTCCTTTATTTAACGTCGGGATCCGAAGTCGATGAGGGTGTTGCGAATAACAAAGTCTTTACCCAAACTGGGAATCGAACGCGGTACTCCGGGCCCAAAGCCCAGTACACTATCAACTAGTGCTTCAAAGCCATGTGAGGAAATTGGTACTGGGGGTTTACTAAAGGTAAAAGGCCCCCCCCCCCGACTGTGTACAGAATAATAGGGTCCTTGTAGCTCTGCATTTTGTTAAATGAGGAGACTTTGTTAGAGCTCGCGAGAATCAACTGGATCGGATACCCTGCTTATCACCACCGTTGACTTCCATGGGATTCGAACCCACAACTCCATGCACATGCACAATGTACTCATGTGTTCCCAGGGCTGCCCAGTGGGGTATTTTGCCACGATAAAAATCATTGGCCAATTTAAGGTGGGTCTTGTCTGTCATCTCTTATGCATAAATAAAAGTATGTCTGGTTGCTGTAGCTATAAACCAGTCCAGTGCCAACATCGAAGGGTCTGAAGCTGAGATTGAGAGGAAAACTCCCAACTAATGTATTATGATGGAAAATTGGATAGGGTGAAACGATAGCCTAGTGAATAGCATACTGGGCTTTGTACCCGGAGTCCCAGATTCAATTCCCAACTTTGTCTTTTGCGACACCCTCGTCGGTTTCGGATCCCGACATTCAATAAAGGAAGCCCACCCGTAGAGTTACCTTTTCTATGGGGCACACGGGTACATGGAAAAAGTCTTCTAATGATGCACCCTGGGAAATGCTGAGCTCAGTAGGCAAATTTCTGCACCACTCCTGACAGCTGTCCTGTCATGGGGATATGAACAAGAGGACTGAGAAGAAGATGGAAGTTATATGAGGAGCTCAGTGGGAATCCACCATGACCCGGGCTTATCAAGTCAGAATGTTTCAATTTCGAGGCTAGCACTCTAGTCTAGACGCTGAACCAGCTCACTATCCTAGATGCGGCACCGGCATATCATGACTACACAGGCACTGCATGTCACAATAATTCTACCATAGCTTTCAGTTAGCCCCAAAATCGAAGCAGTGATATATATCTCTCGGTGATCGATGTAGCCGTTTTATTTCAACGCAGCGTGGCAGCACGTACGTGCAGTATAATCAACGAGGGTATAATACTACATGTCTACACCCGCCAATAAGACAGACAACATCCGTATGAGGGAGTTGTTTCCGCCCGACAAGTGGGCACCCGCCAACGATTTTGTTGTCTTCGAATTTTAGACATATATTTTAGTGAATTTAACATAGTAGAGGATTAATAAGCACATTGGGAAGGATGGATTTGATTTTAATATATTATATATTGGCAACAAAATTTTTGGGGGCATCGCCATTTGTCGCGCCGTGAAAGGATCGGACAACACGAGCAGTTTTTCTTCGCATCACGATCATCATATTATTCTGTTGTAGAATCAGTTTCATTGCCTCAGAGAGAACCTCCAGATATTCTATGTCCGATATTCAGAATCTAAACACCTTTGGTAAGTGTCGCTTTAAATAGAGTCCGGCACAAGTCGGTTGCTTCTAGTTCTAGACTCAGTCACTAGTCAGTCTATTTGAGTATTTCTTGTTTTGTAATTTGTTTTTGCTTTCCGAGTCCGAGTCGTTCTACTTCTACTTCTAGTAATAACTAATATACTGTAGAGAAGTAGTGAAGTACTCTGTACTGAGGTATTAGTCTGTAGATAGTAGTGTAGTAATATTTTTTGTTGGATGTACTTGTGGTACAACAATCACAGAGTTTGACAAGCTACTCGCCCTCGGGCCTTGTGATTATACTTATACTATTACTAGTTATATCTCCACTCGTAGCTTTACAATTACATTACTGATTACTATTTTACTTGTGTTGTTGTTCTCTAAGTGTAAAAGTAAAACTGTACTGTATCTGTACTCAACTGTAGTGTACTGTGCAGTGTAGCTCACTAACTGTTCTTAAGTTACGCGTAGTTTACTAACGTAGTACTAGTACTAGTAGACGTAGTAGTAGTGGCTACTGTAGTGGTAGAAGTGGGGCTTGAGGCTGAGAGTGAGTCGGTGACACTGAAAGTGAAACTCAAGCGAAAGTACTCATAATTCATTGAATGATTTAACTCATGATTTGTGAGTTATACTGGTGGGATAGTTTAGAAATGATATTCACCAACTGATTTATCATTCCAATTTCTCTTAATAAGCGAACTCACTCAGTCACTGACAAGTCTTAAGCCAAGGCGATATGGCACTTATTTTCCAATACAGCATAAAATTCCATTAGATCAGACTCAGAATCAGTCCGGTTTGTTCAACGACTCGGGGAGTCATACATGATTCTAATGAATTATTCCTATTGATAGTGTTACTGATGATAGTGAACCTTTTTGTCATTTTTAATCATTGCTAAATGAGTGCACATAATGTAAGATGCTAATAATTTTATGAACTGGAGTCAGTTGAGTTCCTGCCCTATCTTTGTGTGGTCCAGGCGATAATGGGGTGCACACTTCAGAGGTTTCTACATGTTTTTGCAGACCCATTTGCGGATGCGACAAAAGATGATGCTGGTGGTGGTGCGCATGGTGAAAACTTCATTCATATAAGAATCCAACAAAGGAATGGTCGTAAGACCCTGACCACTGTTCAGGGTATTTCAAGCCAGTACGATCTCAAGAAGATTGTGAGAGCTTGCAAAAAGGTTTGTTCATTTCACTGGATGGTTTCTCGTAGTTAAGATTCGGATGAGAAAATATTCTGCTTTTGGTTCGTTCTCTAAATTAAGGCTGCGTTCTCTAAATTAGGGTTATTGTCTTCGTGTCGGATGTTTCATACTCGGGACAGCTGTAATAATATAGATACTAGGAATTACAGTAACTGTTGCTCGTAGCACTAGTAGAAAGCTAGGGCCATCAGCTGTGAAAACTAGTACAACTAATGATACATCAGTTTCTACATACCGTCTGTGTTACTGCAAGGGGCTCCTAAAATAGGTTAACCGGCTATTCTGACCGGTTGCATCTGAACTCTGCAATTATGTTACAGTTGCAGCCTACATTATGCTGTATGTACGTTTCAACAAGCCCACTAGGCTTCCCACTGGCATGTTGTTTTAGTGTACTTAAGCTTATGTTAATTTACACTTTTGCCAGCACAAGTTGGGCACTTCAGGGCCATTGGCTGAAGGACAGCCCTCTCCTTAAGCTTATATTTGTTTTCACTGTAGGAGTTTGCTTGTAACGGAACCGTAGTGGAGCACCCAGAGTGGGGTGAGGTTATCCAGCTGCAGGGTGACCAGAGGAATGACATCAAAGAGTTTCTTCTAAAGATGAAATTGGCTGATGAGAATCAACTCAAGGTAACATAGCGGCTCAAACTTTGGTGTCAGGCTCACTTAGGGTTTTTCGGACAAATGCTTTTAGTACTTCTTAAACAATTTAGACATTAATAGAACACCAACTCCTCCATATTAGATATTATTTTTAGGCTGTCAGGTTATGGTGTCTTGATATCCAGTTTGCTTTGATTTTGGGACCTTTTAAAGGCATGCTTGAAATGACTATGCCTTCCTATCCAGTTTTTGTGTTGAGATTATCGCCAAATATATGGAGCTGTCGGGCAAAATATGATCGCTTAATTTGGCACAGTCAGCTTCAGATTGGCTTTTTGTACGTAAGAGCTGTTCAACATGGAGCCAAACAACGAGCGGTATCTGAAGCTTTTTAGTTCTCGCCCTGTATTGCAACCGTCACTATCATATTATTTATATTTGCAGGTGCATGGTTTCTGAGAAATATATTTTCGTGCTGCTGCCCTGATATCCTTGGACATAACTTTGTTAAAACACTTTAGCATGTATTATCATTCAATTAAAAGCTTTGTGGTACTTTGTTTCAAATAAAGATTCTAACAATTGTACATATATGCATCTGTGCTAATTGACACTCCAATCCCGAACATGGTTGGAGGCTCCATTTCTGTGGGTACTTTTTTGCGGTTGTAGAATAATTGTCAGTCCCACATCTGTTTGGCAAAAGCAAGATTACGCTGAGGTTACCATATTTTATCTGGTTTAGTGTTAGGGTTTTTGTATCATTTGGCATATAAACCCGGATATAAAGCAAGGATAGAAACAAGCAAGCTCATTAGTTTGGAGATCTTCCAATTAGAAATGATTTGGACTATCATCCCGACTTTCCTATTCTAGCGAATAAACCAATATCAAACATATTTATGATTGTATCTACGCTCATAACTCCACGCCACTAGATGCCTAACATACATAATACAGCACTTTATTAGGAGACCACACCTGAGGTTAGGTACCTCTCCTGACTTCATTGATCATTGTGGTTGCTCATCGTTGGTCGGCTCTCTGACATTCAAATCCACAGCATGTACAGTTATCTGTATCACAGTTTGGTATACAGTTACAATCCCCGCAATCGCAGCCATCTTCGCAACAGCCACATTGCTCCGCGCAACAAGCGCAGGTAACCACATCAGCAAAGTTTATATTCTACAACAGAGAAGAGTGTCCTTTACACTGCGCATTCTCCAGGTCAGGTAAGTGTTAATGTCTATAGTTCTCCGATTCAGATTGGAAGCAAACTATAGTAGGAAAGTTGTACTCAACTTCTCCATTGACGTACGTTTTAGAAAATATGCTCCTATCCCCTAATTCGAAAACTATATAGGCTTTCAACGTAAGCAATGTGGTTGTCCAAATGATCAAACCGTAAACTTTCGAACAGTTTGCGAACAATCTTTCCGGTCTTGCCCTGGGTACCTTGGTCGAACATTTTCAAACATTGGCAATCTACACTTACTCGTCTCTGAGGGCAGATGGAGTCTAGACAGCCAGTAATGCTAGGAGAGCGACAGTCACATGACGTTTTACATGCATCCAGACACCAGCGACTGCAAGAACCGTCGCAACAGTCTACCTGGCATTCTCCGCACCAGCCTTTAGCCTGCAGAAGTATGCATAGCATTAGTTTATAGTCCATATGGAAACCAGTAAGCCTATGTTATCATTTACCTGTAGTCATGGGACAACATTGTGTATCTATGTAACAGAGAAACAATTATCACACATGTTTTCCCCGCAAAGCATGGGACGCCATCATCATAAATACTACTTTACTGGGTGTGCACAACTGAGGGCTTTCCAGTGCATGACCTTGAAAGTCATTGTGAGTGAAAGACTACAGATTAGCGACCTGGGCCATTAGGCTTCCTTCCGATATATTATCAGATCATTGGCCAAACTAAAATCATTTTGAGTTTTCCCGTGAATTTTGTCACCCATTTTCAGCTCCATGTTTGCGGAAAGAGTTGATATCAGAGGGGTACAAATTGATTCAAAGAGTCGAATCAATCCCAATTCAAAGAATACTAGCAAATGTTAGCAGATAAATACTGAATATTAATTGAATTGAATACAAAGGTGGAGAAGGCAGAGAATGGGGATGAGTTGAATCTAAGCAGGAGAAATACTAATACTCACCAACACACATTGTCGTATCATCAGAATCAAGACAATGACGACGATGTAGGCACCTAAAGCGATGCAGATCCAGACAGCTATTGGCACAGTGATTGGTTGGTCTGGCCGAACGGTGAGTACAGAATCCCAGTCCGGTAGGTCAGGAGTGCTCGTCTATGAAGAAAAAAGGTAGAATAACAAAACTCCCACAGACTGCCCTAACCTATCCTAGTGAAGTCATAAGGGGTAAAATCTAAACGAGTGCTGTCATTCATAACTACACTAACCTAAGAAACATTGTTTCAGGGCCAGGGCTATTCAACGCCTAAAAACTAAAATGCTAACTGTTATCACATTAACCTATCCGGGGGCTGTTCTTCCACCTGTATGTATTAGTACATTATCATAATTTATCTTGTATCCAAGAAACTGGAGTCAAGGCTTGAAAATCTCATGGTCATACAATGATACATACTAACATAGTAACACTCACAAAGTCTGTCAGTGTGACCCATGCCGTATTTCATGATAAAAAAGTAGGAGTCTAGTGAGTGAGTCAGTCGAGTCACGAGCCTACTTACTCAGTTACTGACTGAGTAGTGAGTGACTCACTAAGTTCTAACTTCTATTTCTAGTTGAGTAGTTCTTCTACTTTCTACTCTAACTTCTAAGTCTAAGTCTAAACTGTTTCAGTTTGTTTACGGCCTCGGTACAACAGGCTGAGCGCTATCGTATCTGGGACGCTCGCACACTTACTGGAGGCATATTAGATGTTCATATCCAGATGAATCATAGCAGTTACAGCAGCCAGTACAATTTTAGACCATCCAAACTTCAAAGTAAAATTGTGTTGTTCAGTACAGTCGCCATTTTCAAACAAATATTTCGCCTTGACATTTCAGCCCCGCTGAGACAGGCCGAGGATGCTTGCTTCGGACATTCTCAACCTCGTGCCCGAACCCATATTTAGAGACCAAAATAGGGGGATACATATCGGCCTACAGAAAGTGGCTACTACACGTGAGCTCTGTCTACCAACGACCGAGTAAGTAAATTAGTAATACAGTACATGAAATGCTTACGATACACGATACAAGGCTAGTCTAGGCAGTAGTAGATCTAAAGCGAGTTAGCTGATAAGTAAATAGTTAGGAGTGGTGTCAGCCGCTTGCTAATTGTGAGTAAACATGCTCGTAATGGCAGTCCGGGTCCCAAACTCCGAATCTGATTGACTCGACAGTCGACTGACAGTGACTGACTCGTGACTGACTGACTGTGACTCAGTCAGTGACTGAGTCGTCGGCAACAACTGAACAAATCACAGTCACACTCACAGTCCAGAACACTGATTACAGTACTCACCTTAGTACATCTGAGTGACTCACTCTCAGAGTCGGTGACTGAGACTCTCAGTGAGAGTGAGACTGAGTGCAGTCGTGAGTCACTAGTCAGACTCAGAGTCACACTGAGTGACTGACAGTGAGTGAGTGAAAGTGTCAGTTTGACTCAGTCAGTCAGTGACTCAGGAGTCAGTGAGCGTGACTGACTCACTCACTCTCAGTCACTGAGTGAGTGACTGAGTGAGTCACTCAAGTCAGTAGTACTAATAGTAGTGGTAGCGGTAGCAGTAGTAGTAGTCACTTGCTGCTCAGAGTCAGTGCTCAGTCAGTCAATGCTCACACTTCCACTTACAGTTACAGATGGTCACAGTTCACTGAGTCCAGTGTTGACAATGACATGCTTGAGACTTGTCTCAAAGTCAATGTCTGCTCAGTCACTCACCCAGTGACTCACTCACGTCACCTCGGTCACTCATTGACTCAGTCACTCAATCATTGTCATTCAGATTCATGATTCACTCAGTGAGTCAATCGCTGATTGGTATGATTGTTAGTAGTATTCATTCAATTTCAATCACATTCACAGTAAGACTAAGAGTAGCAATGTTACTGTGATTGAAATTGGATGGATGAGTCATTGAGGATTGACTGAGTGAGTTGAATATTTCTATTTTCATTATTTGATGATGAATTTGTTATTTGTTGCATGGTCCTATGATGATTTCATGAACCATGATCAATCAACTCCTACCTCGGTTCTGCTTCTAATCTATGTACCTTTCTCAGTTTATGTTTGCAATTGTAATCTGTTTGTGTTAAGTCCGTTTGTTACAGTTAGTCAAAAGCTGGAGTGGCTTCTTTTGGTATGTCATTCACCCAACTGTTGATGCTACATTTGCAAATTCACTAATCACTAGACGTCTAGATCATTCAACATTTCTAATCTATGACAAACTCTACCACTACTAGTCTCACAATCATTTCTGTAACATTCATTGATTATGCCTTTGCAGTTGAACGTCATGGTGAAAAAGAGGCAACGCGATTTGGACAGTGGCACGCTTCTCGGGAAAGCATCGGTTGTGTTGTCTGACCTAAGAGCCCCCAAGAAATTCACAAAGAAAAGTCGTAACTCGGATCAGCTAAAACATGCAGCACGTAACCTGTTATCTGGCAGGGCGCGACCCCAACCAACAGCAGAAGACACGTCTGAGGAACCACTGTTCTTACTGAAAACTGTGAAACAAACTGTCCCCAAGCTCAACGAGAAAAAAGCCAAATCAAAAAAGAAATCACAAAAGCACAATGAGCCAGTGTCTGTGACTAAATCTAGTACCATACCACAAACTATCTCAAGTAAATCCAAGGAGGATAATAGCGAAGGAGAGCCAGTCTCCGCTGCCCCACATCCCATTTTGCTTGATGAGTCTGAGAGTACAGCCGGAGTTACTCCTCCCCAGTCTAGTGGAATACAAGAAGCACTGAAAAGTTTGGCCTCTTCTGGCGGGTATGTGCAGGACGAGGAGGAGATGGAGGAGGAAGAGATCATCCAGCATCAAGCTGTATGGCAGGTAACTGGGGAGAGCAGATGCTTACATTCTGGCTACACTACATATTTCTTACCTATTATCCTTATCAATTATGAAGGGCCACAAGTGGTATCAATGCTTCACCTCATAGCGATTCTTTGTTCGTGGCTAGGATTAATGTAAGGAGCTCATATACTTGCAACGGAGCCTGCCATGACCAGGATTCGAGCCCAAGCTCTCATGGCTGCGAGCCCTGTGCTCTACACTGACCTGTCCCGCTATTCCTCACCTAATCATTAGGCAACCATGCTCACGAACACTTGATGAATAAGGTGAATTAAAAGATACAGCATGCTTCAGGCGTGTTGATCTCTTTAGCACCGCATTCATCATATTTAAACTGTAGGTTGGCGATCGAACTTGGTTAGTAGCATTTACTAGCCGTCTGGAGGTGCGTGGCACAGTTCTACTAAAAAATCGCTCCGGGCCTGGTAGGTGATTCATAGTATCCCTCAATTTATCTTCATTGACATTGTCAGCTTTGCTTGGTGAATTTTGGTTTTGGTAAATGTTGTATTGGTGTATGTTATGCTAGTCGATCTTCGAAAAATGGTCACAGCCGATCTAAACTGCCCATGACCTGTATAACATTTAATCACTCCCAGTCCTCTGTGCTTGAGGCGTACATATCCTGATAAAAAGACTCTCTCTGTTCGCCGAGCAGTAAGTGGGTCCCTGATACTCTTCAGAGCTGCGGAAGATGAAGGCGGTGAGAAAAAGGGGCGGCGCCTCACCTCAGTTATGCCGTTACTGGTAAAAGCTAGCTCTTTAGCAGACACTTCCCTGACGGCCATTAATGGCTACGGGATAACCTCTATATACCTTGCCGTATCATACTATATACCATATATCATACCGTACATTACCTTATGCTACTCTACGATAACATACCAAACCATGCCATGCCGTACCATACAATACCATACCATACCAGGTGTAGTCCAAAGTCACTTTATACCTATACATAATCGATATGGTTTGTAAGGTTGTCCAGTAGCTGTGCATGGCTTTACACTGAATGACAATGAGGAGACAGAGGCCTATTCGCCAGCAGGATATCTGAACACGGTTATAGAGGCTCTACCAGGTAGAGGTCAGTATCTGACTCGCAATCTTCTCCCTACTTTCGTTTCCTGATAGGTGGCAGTGCCAAGTTTATACAGGTACCATGCAGGTATCCTGATCAGTGTCAGGGGTATGAGACATTGAACTACGACTAAGCGCTCGCGGGTACATCATTTGGAGACCTTCTGCTTGCACCTGAGAAGGCTGCTCTATGGGTGGTTCAACTTGATTTACAGTGTTAGTGTACTGAAAAATATGGTCTCACATTGTACCCTTGATCTCATTTCTTGGAAGATCTTGCTCAAACCTGTCGCCTCAAATGCCTGATCAGGTATGACACAATACGATGGTGGCCCAAGCTTAAGCGATTCCTGTCGGATTCGTCCCCATCTAAATTCGGATAGTCAAGCTGCTGACTCATTATATAGGCTTATATGAAAATGAAGTTGTTTTTGCTCTTTTAGCAATTTGTTCAAAAATTCACTCAATGTACAATGGATTCATGATATCAGCCATCTTTTGTGAATTTTGATGAGAATACAAAATATGAAAAAATAATTTGGAGTCAGCATGGCTGCCTGCTGGTTGATCTCGCTAAACAAAGCACCTGGTATATCGATCGGTCTATTGCGTACAAACTGCCATTGGTATGTATGAGCCATAAACTGAGTAACAAGTAACCACAGGAATCTCATCGCCCTAGCCATCAGGCATCATGAATGCCTGCCCGCAAGTGTACGAAAAACATGGCTAGTTTACTAAGTCAACAACTTTTCGACAGGAGAATACCAAGAGTTTAATTCGCGCCCGCTTGTTTTCATCAACTGTCTAAGGTGAATCCGACCAAATTCTTATACACCTTAACATCGCAATCTGAAACGAGGGTGAAACACAAAGCAGGTCTTTAGTTTATACACTGCTGTAAATAATCAGAATGGCCCGAATTCTACACCCCAGAAAACAGGTGGAGTCATCTAATTATTTCTTCATGGTTCTTGTCATCATGGTACTTGTCTTCATGGTGCGTGGTTAATTGACTTCGCCTTGATTCGTTATAGATTGTGCTGTTCCCCGTATGGTTGTACTGAAGAGTTATAACAACCTACGTATCACTGACTTTTGCGCTCGACACCCAAACGCTCGGCTGGTCACTATAAACTTGCTTAGCACCTCGGCATTAGATCTCTGTATGAAGTTACTACCTGCCTCTACTAGCAAGCGGGTGAGTGATTATTAGATTTGATTTGACTCGATCCGATTAAACTATATTAGATTAAAAGCATATTCTGTAATTAAATAAAATTATACAGACAGCTATGTTTTAAAAGAGAAAGCTTATTCATCACCTCCGAGTCCTTCAGTCCATCGGTGACTATCAGTACTTACCGTGGGCTGGTCCCTTGTGTTGAGACAGGCAGATGTGATATTAGGGTTTATCTATCATGGTGAAGACAACTCCAAAACATCTGACCAATAAAGGTAAAGATAGAGGTACTGCGTCTGAGTGCTTGGAACGCTCACCATTGGCGCTGGAGGGTTCAAGACAGCTCTTGCCCAGGATTTTTCTCTGTTCCTGTAGTAGAGAACGGGTGCACGGCTCTCTTCAGAGCTGGGGAATGTAGAGGCGCTGAGGAGGAGTGTCACCCCACCTTATATATACACTGTTGCCAGTACAAATTCCCTAACAGCACCTTGCCCACATAAGCATTGACTAAGCAACCTTTACCCTTTTTGACCAGTAATCCAGATATTGGCCTTGGTTATATCCAGCATTACAAGCCCCCAGTTTAAATGCATGCTGTTTGTCAAGTCGTAATATCAAGTTGGGAAATGTGAACACGCATTATCATTATCAACTTCCGTGCGCTTCTTTGATTGCAGGGTATGTTAGAACTCGGCCCATCGCTTCTCATCTCATGTGAACAGATTCCAGCAAAATACAGCAGCACTTGTCTTCAAGCGATCAACCATTTAGTAAAGTTAGCTCAGCGAGGTAAGTTAAACGTAGCAGTCGTAGCTTAGTAGGAAAGAGCTGAGCTTGCAACTGTAAGAACCTGGATTAAAATCCCAATCATGGTGGAGTCTCTCTGTGGGTATGCGCTCCTCACTTTAATCTTAGCTCAAAATGCCTTACTATGAGGTGGGACATTGATACTGATCCGTTCGTGGTGCTTCATGCTAAGCAGTAACTGGTGAAAAAACATTGATCTAATCCGACAGCTTCAGCATAGTGGTGAAGACATAATATGAGAGTAAAAATGTTCCTTTGGCACCTTATAAAGTCCTTCTACCATCCTGAGAATAGTTCCCACCCAATGATGGCTCCGCATTGAGATCAGTTTCACCTGAATCACGTGGCAATAAACAAGTCTCTCCGATCCTGTGCTGGTTGCAAGGTTTTTTCTTTGTTATAATTGATCATCAGTGGTGTTTTCATGAGCAGGCGATGAGCTAAGGGTGGTGGTGTGTGGAGCAAGCAATATGGGAAAGTCTACACTTCTCAAATATCTTCTCAACAGGCTACTCAGCTGGTATGTATGCACATGGAGAGCGAACATTGTCATCTTTAGTCTCTAGCTCTCCACTAGACCTACGCCATTGATATGAATGCACCATGTACATATGGATTGCTTATTAGTCCGCAGTTACAAAGCTGATCCCGCTGACAGTTTGGTTGAGTTCTTTCATTGCTACAAATTGTGTGGGAAAAAATGGATCGAAGTTGTTTGCCCTTCAACGTAAAGAAAAGAGCAACTTGTGATATAATTATACCGATACCTGTGTAGTTTATGTCTTATTGTGACAGAAGTCAATCAGTTTGTTTGATCTTAGGATTGAGAAGTGGAATTGGCTCCTGATACTTGTAACAAGAACAACAGATAGTGAGGGGATATACAAATCTTGGCCTTCTTTCATCCATTGTACTTGTATCTTGCAGTCAGAAATCAATTCATCACCTGGAGTGCGACCCCGGCCAGTCAGAGTTTACCCCCTCTGGCTGTGTGACACTGCGCAGGGAGACAACTCCGCTTATAGGTGAGTCAATGCGAATATCAGTTCTCACCAGGGTCAAATTAAGAACAGGACAGAACTCCCGAGTCTTATTAGTACAAAACAGTTCTGAGCAAAGATCGAATTGGCTGTAATGCAGCTCGTTCCCCATCATTGCTGGTGTGCGTGTGCATTATCTAATTTAAACTTAGTTGTAAAAATGAAACGACAATCACAAATTACATATAATAAGTACTCTGTTTATACAGTTTGATCTATGGTGGCAAATCTTAGGTTCCTGTTGAAAAAGTAGCTATCTTATTTCATGATATTACTGGGAATTGTGTGCCCTTGTAATGAAATAACACGTGGGACAACAACTCCAGACATGTGATCCAAATTTCGAAATAACTCAAGAAGTGCTGGGTCCAGCTCTAATATTGCTCCGAGTGAGCCTTCAATAATTCGCAAAAGTTAGCTATTTCTTTGCCCAAATTTGGCCACACTATTATCTGGGCTTTATTTTTCTTCGGTTCTCCTTCGAGAATTGATTCTAGGGAGCTATAGATAGTGCTTGTGATGTAAAATGGGACAATGAATAATGGCCTAGGGCTCAAATATAACTGGTTTCCAGATTAGTTCGTAGATGCTGAAACCACCTCAATAAATAAATTTCCCATGGTTTTGGACATTTTAAGAGAAATTAAAACAAATCCGCGATTGAATCGCCTGCGTAGTCGTAGTTATTAGCCGGATGGAAAACGGCTAGTGTGGTAGTACGTTTAGACCAAGATCATATAATTAAATTAGGGCTGGA